>Ga0102859_1000044_pt1 | contig 27605 bp, 29 predicted proteins | sample Colrivmet1371B02_FD_78439 | JGI IMG/M metagenome (GOLD analysis project Ga0102859, IMG submission 78439) | Estuarine microbial communities from the Columbia River estuary - metaG 1371B-02 | ecosystem: Environmental > Aquatic > Marine > Intertidal zone > Estuary | place: USA: Columbia River...
TGCGGTGCATGACTACGTCTGGCTTGTCTCGCTGTTCGCGCGGCTCGTCCCGCTGCCGTCTTGCACGTTGGTGTCGTTTGTCTGTTTGATTGAGGAGATTGTTCAGTTTCTCCCAGTCATTTTTTCTCTCCTGCCGCACCTCGTAGAGCTCGCGTATAAGATCGGCAATTCGCGATGCCTTATCCCCTAAATCTGGTCGCTCTTTCAGCATTGCTTTTAGTGCTACCTGATTATCGTGATTGGCTTTCCATTGGTCACGTTCGCGTTCGAGCCTCATGCCAACCGTGTATGGTATCCAGTAGGCGTCATCATTTGCAAACAGCGAGGTAAAGGCAATTTTTGCTTTATCGGATTCTGGTGTGTCAGTGTTCATAGATTTGGTTGGTTTTGGTTCATCTTCGGGGTTAGGCCATCCGAGTCCGTCTAGTCCGCTCATGGTTTCCAGAGATTCAGTGTTTTCAAAAAAGCCTCGGCGCGTTGGGTAGCGGTTAAATGGACAGTATTGCCATATTCTGCGTACAGATTGTTCGAATAGAACCCATATGCGAGTGGGTCATTATCTATAAGCGAGGCCTCCGCATCGTGCATCGCATTGAGGTCGCCAGTGTAATTTGGAATCTTTCTTTCCAGATTATTGGAAAGTTGGGCGGGCAATTTCGAGCCGGGTTCCCATACATTGAAACCTGTAATGTCGCGACGTTTAATACGCCACCCACACGCTTTGGCTATCGCGATGTTTTGTTGTTCTTTATTCATTGGTTTCTGGTTTCTGGTATCTGGTTTCTGAGATTCCGGTTACTGATCCGGTGTCCGCTCTGACGAGGCGGCAGTTTCATTCGTGTGGGTCAAGAGGCGCAGGAAAGACAGCGAGATCCTGAATTACGCATTGCACCACATTCCAACCTCCGGTCAGGTCGCTCACTACCAAGCCGCTCAGGGAGCTACCCAAAGAAGATTGGCATCTTGTGCCCTCACTGCGGAGGCTGGAATGTAGTGGCACTCTGTATCGCTGAGTGCCAGTCGCGGGTGAAGCGAATCAGGCCGTAGCCCGCTCGTCAATATTTTTTCGTCCTTATTGACAACTTTCGCATTCTGGATCATCCAGCCTGCACGCTTGCCCCAAAGGCTCGTCCAGATCGTCGTCAATCGATTCCAGAACCATGAACAATTTACCGTCGCGTCCTTCCAACTTCTTGATCTTCAGATTCGGTAAATCAGGATGATACTTATGCGCAATCGATCCGTGCCCGATGAATGGTCCGCCAGAAGGATCAATGAAGCTCAAGCCTTCAGTGCCTTTAGCGTCATCGGAAAAACCCCCGCAACGGTAGAAGTCCTCAACCATTTTAAGGTTGTAGATCCCGTCCGAGACTTTTGTCGCCGTGATGGTATGCGTGCCGTAGTGCCCTTTAATTTTAATTGGTTCGTTCATAAGTTTAGGTTTGTGAATTTCAAAGGTCGCACCACAAGCAGATCCAGCCCTTTTGGTAGTGGTCTACCAATTCTTTGCCGCACTTACACTTGTAATTGTAGTCTTTGCCGCTCAGGTCCTCGGGTTCCGGTTCCGGTTCCGGTTCCGGTTCCGGTTCGATCTTGCGGCGGTAAGGGAGGCCCAAACCGCTGCACCCTACAGAGCGAGAAGGGTACCACGCGCCAACGAATTGGTCGTAATATTCATCGCCTTCTTGGATCGTTTCTCCGCGTTCAAGCTCGCGATAAACGGGAGCAATAGGCTTTACCTTACGCCGTGTTTCGTTTTTGTAGCATGGTCGGATAGATAGTCCAACAAAGAAATCGGGAACCTCATACCAGCTTTGTGTCTCTGAGTGCAAGAACTCATCTCCGGCTTCCATTACCTCATCGGTTTGCAAGAACCGATATTCCAGTTCCGGTTCCGGCTTGAGCCAATTCTGCGGCGCGACGTTCCGGTCATCTTGCAACGTGCCGCAATGACCTGCATCGAGCAGTATGTTGCAGTTGCAGGCGACGTGCGCCAGATGAGAGATACCGGATTCAGGGTCCAGATCCTCGCCGTCACGCCATGCGTTCAAATGCCGCAGCATCGCGTTGACGTATGTTGAAGCGCATACTCCAGTATCGCGCCAGTTGTAGGGGCCATACTTTTCTGCGCCGAGTTTGTGTGCCCATGCGGTTTGAGCCATCGCGAAAGGAGGGATCAAGCCTAATGGTGTTTTGGTTGCGCCTACTGCGCCTTTGGGGTCTGTTGGTGTGTTTGTCATGGTAGTAAATTGAAGAGTTTGGTAGCAGCTTGTTGTGTGTGTAATCGCCCTTTTGCTTGCTTTAATGTGCTGGCGGCAGCGATTAGTTCGTTAAGCTCTTGCTGAACTTTTTTAGTGTGGTCCCAGATAGTTCCGTTGGGATCCATCATTTCGCAGCCTAAATCTTTGTTTTGCCGGATGAACTTTGCTTTCCATCCATCCCGTTCGCATTCCAGTCTCTTTCTGACGAGTTCGACTTCTTTCGGGATGCTACTTAGGAACTCAAGTGAGCAGTCTGCTGAACAGAACCCGCTCTGAAGTGCTTCTAGTATCTTTGGGAATATAGCCCTCAGTTTGGCGATCTCAGTTTCAGGTGTGTCACTCATTTGCTTTGTCCTTTTGGTTGGTCGTCGTTGTCGAGAGTCATCTTAAACCCAACGCCAGCAGCTTTGTGATACACGATGATTCCTTCAGGGTTCATGAATCCGACTGCGGCTAGGCTGCCAAATCGGGCTAATGCAGAAAGCTCCATTTTTATGTTATCCGTATCAAAGATACCTTCATAAATTATCGGCACTACTTTGCAGCAAGCGGGTGCGTGTTCCGTGAACTTTGGCGGGGCGGTGGGGTTTGAGTTCTCGATCGCATAAGTTGGCTTGTCGTGCTCAACCCAGCGGCTCGCATTAAATAGCGAGAAAAAACGCTCGCCGTTCTTGAAGCCGTAGCCTCTTTGGATTCCACTGCCCCACCATTCTCCGAAGTGGTGTCCCTCGCCCAGATTAAAAAGTTCTGCCGTGTGGTCATAGGCCCATCGAGCAAAACCAAAGTTGTCGTCTGCCAAGGTGATCCAGCGATTGCGTGATCCGACCCACATCCCCAACGGGATATTTTCCGTGTATTGAATTCCGATACAGTTTGAGTCTAGAGAGTCGTAAGGACCGATGTAGATGCTGGCGTTCGTACCGTCGATTTTCTCGGTGATGATGCACTCGCGTCGAAGGCGGGCCATTTTAGGGAACGGTTTAAACGTATTCATTTGTTTTGTAGTTGGTTCTCGCAAACAATGAGCATTGCTTCGATGGCTTGGTTTATCTTCGGCCACTCATCCAAGTCAAATCTTATTTCCCCTTCTTCACTGCGGTCGTGGATCTGGCGCAGCACAAGGAACGGGCCAGCCGCTTCGTCTGCGATTTCAATTATCGTGGCCTGATCACTGAAGATCGGTTCGCCTTTTGGTTTCACGATTAGTGAAAGTGTTGTTATTTCGTATTCAGTCATTGGTCCATAGGTTAAGGGTTTTCAAGAAGGCTTCAGCGTGTTGAGCTGCTGTTGCCGTGATGGTAGGTGCTGTGAACTTAAGCACATCTTTGCGGAGTATTTCCGTCATATTACATTGGTCCTCCAAGGTCAGCGACATAATAGCTTCGTGCATCGCGTTGAGGTCGTTGAGGTAGTCGGGCGGATTGAGTGGATCAGGCAAAATGAGTCCGTTATTACTCCATTTACCATGCTGTGACTCAACCCACCCACAAGCCGCGGCTATCGCGATTCTTTGTTGTTCTTTATTCATTTGCTGCATTTGGTAAGGGTTCATCAATACAGAAAGCAAGATATTCTAGCACTCTAATAACTGCTTGCATTTTTTCAGTTAGCGAAAGGTCAGACGCTTCCACATCGCTTCTTATTGATTCTTCCAGAGAATCGTATCTAAAGTAACTCATAGTTTTTTTTGTTTTATTATTATATTTTCTGGTTATCGACACTTATTGGTTCCTATAATATGCTGTTCTCCCCAAGAGATTTTCCGCACACATGACAGGTATCGTCCATGATCCGGTGCAGCGCGCAGACGTGCGGCGGAATCACTCCGTCCATCCAAAACGTCTGCGGGCTGATCGTCCGCGTAGTGGCGAGACATTGCAGGATCTCAAAGCTGTCGCCGGGATGTTGAGCGGCCAGCCGCATCGCCTCGGTGTGCGCGGATTCCAGCGTCGGGTGTTTGATTCGCGGGTGACTGCCACCAACGCGGAAGATGTAGTAGTATGGTTTCATGGTAATTCGGAAGAGGGAGAACAAGTCGTGCGAGGCTCCGTCGTGATGGTGGTTGTATCAGTTGATGTAATTGTCGTTGTCATCATTTCAAACACTCCACGAATTTGACGCAGCGGATGCGATCACTCGCGGCATGAAGATCTGCTTCTTCCTTAGAATTGTGAAAAGCGCGTATTCCATCAGCGTATACATTAACCCAAGCTTCGAGAAGCTCTGGCTTGATGCGGTAATCGGACGCGGGGGCTGAGAAATCTGGACTGCATACGTCCTTATATGTCCCCGATGTATGGAAAAGCTGGATCGTCTTTCCGTCTGCTAATGCCTGCACCAAAGGCAGGTAGTGTTTTGCGTTGTCTTTGTTCATGGTGAGTAGTGTGTTGTTGTTGTTGGGAGATCAGCGTGTGGGGTTGGCTACCCACGTTCCCTCGTTTATCGGTCGAGGAGACTTAGATCAAGTCGAACGCCAAAGCGGTTTCACAGCTTGCCACGATAATACGGATGCTGCGTGATCCGTTCGTGCAATTCTTGTATGCGTGCGGGCGGCTCGCTACCCAAAGCCTTGTTGAATGCAACAAGAAGCGCGTCGAGCGGTTCAGGTTTCTTGATCGACTCGTACGCTGCACGAAATGCTTCGCCCTTTACGGCTCGTGGCAAATCTCCTTTTCCTGCTCCAGTTCCAAAACTCATGTAAGAACCCTTACTGGACTTGTTCCCCGAACGCAAGAAAAAATTTCAACTTTTAATCGGAGTACTCAGCATCAACGGTTACCGTGCCCGTTTTGGGAGAGCCCTTCGTCAGAACATTCAGGTTAATTGCCAAAGCTCCGCCGCCGGAACCCTTAGTATTCAAGCCTAGATTTTGACGGATCATGTCGTTCAAGGTCGCGAGGTCGCGAACAGTTTTGACTGCGGGCGGCATTGCTGCAACGCCTTTGAGCATGTTCAAGCCCAGAGCAACGATGATCGATTGGTACTTATCCGCTGTGTCTCCGGGCCGGGACATCGCTTCCTCGATCGCGCCCATGACCTGCTCCGCGTTCAATAACCTTTGCACTGGGCTCGGATCCAGCTCATCGTTCGAAGCGTCTGGGGCGACGAAGAGAGTCGGCGGTTTCAGAATTTCTTCGGGAGTCTCCGGCTTGGGGGCGTCCGCCAAAGCCCCGCCATGAACGGTGCCCGTTTGTCGGCACCAACGGCGAACAGTGCTGGAGTCAACGCCGATCGAGCGTGCGATGTCGGGAATAGCATGGCCTTGAGCGTAAAGGTCCACTGCACGCTTTCGGACGATTGGCGGTTGGATTCGTCCAGTCTTTGATTTATCGGGAGTCATTCGTTTTCGGGCAAAGGGTCGTATCCTTCGAAGACATAAGAGTAAGCGTAGTCGTCTAGGAAATCAGGCAAACCGGTCCTTTCAACCAATCGGTCAAAAAGTTTTTCAAGCTTTGCCTGAGAATGGCCTTTAAATTCAAGGGCGAATTCTCGCAGCTCATCGTACTCAGATCGATAAGCAATAAGGTGTTCAATAAATTGAGTTTCCACAACGAGGGTATTAAAAGCAAAATCAACTTGCCTTTGCAAGCAAAAAATGTTTTGCTATGCAAGTGAAAAATAAGTATGACCCAATATTGCTCGCGAACGGGAGCTGGGACGTTGGTGGTGTTTTGGTAAACGAACCGTGTAACGAGCTTAGTGCAATGCTCTACGCTTTCGCGGAACACACGATCCCCGGAGCGAGAGCCTATTTGTTCTGGAAAATTGCGGACGTCCTTTGGAACGGGGAAGATCGGCCCCAGCCACTTTTTGAAAAGCACCCTTGGGCCGAACAAATGATCGCGGCTGCGGCCAAAGAAAAATATTTGGCGATTGGTGGGGCCGCATCGAGCGGGAAAAGTTACGTCATGGCTGGCTGGGCCGTGGTGAACTGGCTTGCCGCCCCGGACCGGACCTTGATCCTTGTAACGTCCACCACTCTGCGTGAAGCCAGAAAGCGGATCTGGGGCGCGGTCATTACTCTGTTGACCTCGGTTCCCGGTTTACCAATCAAGATTCGCGATTCAATCGGCTCAGCCAATTACGTGGACAACAACGGCGTGATTTTTGACCGGGCGGGTTTGAGTTTGATCGCCGCTGAAAAGTCAAAGACGCGGGAAGCTTCCGGCAAACTGATCGGTATCAAGCAAGAGCGAGTGATTCTGGTTGCGGACGAGTTGAGCGAACTCAGCCACTCGATTATGCAGACGGCTTTGTCGAACTTGAGCGCTAACCAAAACCTGCGCGTGGTTGCGATGTCCAACCCGTGCAGCCGGTTCGATGCTTTTGGAGATTGGTCTGAACCGAAAGCCGGTTGGGACTCGATTATCACGGAACGAGACATGAGCTGGCGGACCAAGTACAACGGTTTGTACCTGCGTTTTGATGCGGAGCAAAGCCCAAACTTGCTGACCGACGGGGACCCTTACCCTTGGTTGCCCACCAAAAAGCGGATCGAGGAAGCCAAACAAAACTTGGGCGAGAGCAGCCGGGGATACATGCGAATGTACCGGGCAGTCTTCTTTGACTCGGACGAAGCCGAAGGAGTGTACGGCGAGAATGAGCTCATGCGGGGCGGGGCCCTACAAAACGTTTTGCTCCGGGAGTCCACGCCGATCGCCGCTCTAGACCCAGCTTTCACGAACGGAGGAGACCGGACGATGCTCCGGTTCGGAGAGATCGGTTACGATGAGCGAGGCCAATACACGGTGCAGTTCAAAGACTCGGTCTTGCTCTTTGAGGACGAGACAAACAAAGCGGTCCCGCGAACGTACCAAATCGTGCAGCAGCTCAAGGCCCAGTGCCAGAAGCGGGGGATTCGGCCAGAGAACGTTGCCATCGATGCGACCGGCGCGGGTGCCCCATTCTGCGACGTGGTCGCTCAAGACTGGAGCCCGGACATTTTGCGGGTGGTGTTCGCTGGGAAAGCGACGGACCGACGAGTCAGCATGAACAACCAAACCCCGTGCCACGACTTATACGTGAACCGTGTGAGCGAGATCTGGTTCGCCGGGAAAGAGTTGATCCGGTGCGGCCAGCTCCGGGGGATCGACCAAGAGCTTGCGCGGGAAATGACCGCACGCCAATACGAAACGGTGAAAGGCGGCGAGGGCCTGCGGATGAAAGTCGAGTCGAAACCGGACTTCAAAAAGCGAACCGGGTATTCCCCGGACAACGCCGACGCCGCGTTTCTGCTGATCGATCTAGCGCGAAACCGGCACGGGCTGATCGCGCTCGAACCACTAAAGGACTTGCCAGACAGCCAAATGGCCCGACGCCAGATCTCTTTCCGGGACCTGCAAATCCAGTCCCGAACTTCGTACTCTGAGCTGATTTCCTTGGATTAACTGTCCACATCCACACCCCCCACTTTGAAAAGTATTTCAAATGAAAAAGGGAATGAGAAGGTAATGGACATTTGTTGTAGACAGTTATTTACATAAGTCATTGAAAATTCAACAAAAGGGTCATTTTTGTGAAAATGGTCATAACTGTCTAGTGCATGGTCTGAGAGGTAGTCTGGAAAAAAGAATATATAAGAGGGTATGTGGTGGACAGTTATTTTGATAAAGTGCCATTGCACAGTAAAGTTCGCCGGTTTATCGTGCAGGCTTCGGGTACCCAGTAAGCCCAAAGAATTTACTTGCTTTCTGGTGAGCGTTCGGGTACATTTACCCGCATGAGTTTAATGAGTCAGTCGTCCGGCCCCATTGCCCCCGAGTCCCGGCGCTTGTTGCGTGAAGCACGGCGCATGAAGAGGGCAGGTTTCGAGGGAGCCGCCGGAGCACTCGCCACCGCAAGCGCCAAACAGAAGCTGGAAGAACCAACTCTCGGTTCTGCTGAGCAACGACTCTTTGCTCGCAGCATCGGAGCGCAACTGGAGCAAGCAAAGATCCAAGCTGACCAAGCCACCAGCAAAGAAGCCTTGCAAGGCCGAATTGGTTTCGCTAGTTCGATCGAGGAACGCGCAAAGAATTTGCAGCCGGGTGAGAACCTTTACGAAAAGACTTTGGCGGAGGCTCCTAAATTTGGAGTGAATCCCACCGAGCTCACAAGCTTCTTCAAGCGTAAAGGTCTGAGCTTCGCATCCGCACCAAAAACCGTTTAAGAAAATGGCCGCACCCACGACACCAAAAACAAATCTAGCGCAAGACGCGATCAAGGCTCGGGCTCTTCTTGAAGAGGAACGCCTTGCAAGTACCGCAAAGCTTCAAGCGGCAGACCGGCCCGCAACTGTTCCACTCGCACAAGGTGAAACGGCTGGCGCACAAACTCGTGGAGGTCCTCGACTTGGGGCAACTCCTGCCGGAAAAGAACTAATTGGGATGCGTTCTGGCGTTCCAATTTATGCGGATACCGCTGAAGTTTACGGAGCCCCAAAGACACAAATCCCCGGAACTATTGCTGCCGGTGGTGTTGAGGTTGTGCAGACTCCTGAGCAACAACGCGCAGAATATCAAGCAAGCGCCGCCCCCAAAGCTGCTGCTGCGATGGCTCAGCCGAAACCTGCGACAACTTACTGGAGTCCCGAATACGCAAAGTCGTATGATCAGGCCGTAGCGCGAGAATCTGCTTTGGCCCGAGTTGGTGGTGCAGATGAGTCCACCCGCCGTAAAACTGAAGCGGTTGAATCCGCTAAGTTTATGGGTGGAGTTACCAAAACTTTTGGGCGTGAAGCAGCTCGTCAACAAATCGCAGCTGGGACCGCTACTCCAGAAACTATCGCTAAGTATCCCGAGCTTAATCCACTTCGGAGTATCGCGAAGCTGGGCGATGACGACTTCGGTAAAATGCTTACTGAAGCAGAAATGAACCGGGTAAACGCACTTCTTGTAAAACCGAAGGCTACACAAACTACCGCTCGTAAACCTAAGTTTGCAAGCGTAAGACGTTAAGTAATGGATCAACCTGCCCAGATTCCATTTGCTGTTGACACGGATATCACCCCTTTGCAGGGTAGATTCTTTGAGTCCGTGACGAAGAATGTGAGTGATTCGCGCTTGCGTAGTCAGCTTTATGACAAAGTTCGTTCGACGTTCGGCGGGATCCAGCAAGCTCGGAACATCCAGAAAGCCAAGCTGCAAGAAGACGAAGACCGCTCGATCGGCTTGGAACTCCGCCGGGCTCAGCTAGACCAGAGCAAGATGGAGTTGGGGCTCGCTCGGGATAAAGTTCGCCAGCAACAAAATGCCGTCGCTAAAACGCAAGAGTTCAATACAGCCTTTGACGAGCTTGGGTATGAACTTGAAGGTCTCGATCCTGAAGAAGCTAAGAAAAAACTTAACATCTTCGGCGCTCAGTATGCGGACGTCGTTACGTACAACCCTGCAGCCAAAGCTAAACTTGAGTTGACCAACAACGCTTTCGAGACAAAGCGCCAATCGCGGGACATTCCCTTAAGTTTTATTAGCGACTTGGCGACCATTAACGACGACAAAAAAGCCGAAGACATTATGCCGGGTATCACAAGTAGACCCGAATATCAAGCCAGTAAAGTTGTGGCCTCTCAAAAACAGGAAGCCCTAAAAGTTAAGCAGGTTCTCGCTTCGAATATCGCATCGAGTGGTACCGCTGAAAAGCTAGCCGATAATTTGAGCAAGGACGTCTCATCGATTATTGATGACGGCACTGCCCCGAACTGGAGCATGTTGGACACCTCTCTAAAAGAGCTCGATAAACTTGGATATATCTCTCAAGAACAAAGAGCAAAACTTTTAGAGTACGGTATCAACCCCCTTAAGACGACTAAAGACGTCGCAAAAGTAAAAGGTAAAAAGACTTCCAAGGAAGGCTTTAGTATTCTTCGAGATATTTCTTCTGAAGCTTATGTAAAAGCTATCGGGGCTAAGGCTCGAAGCTCTGCGGATATCGATCTTATTCCTTCAGACACCAAAAAACCTGTAGCGGACGAGCCTAGTCTTTACGATTAATTTTACTTGACTCTTGAATCGTTTATAGCGTACCTTGTGCGGTAACGCTATGTCGCTAATTCAAAACGATCCCGAAGGAAAACCGTATGAAGTTCTCACGCTTTCCGAATGGGAAGCGAAGCAGGAAAAACCAGCCCAAAGTATCGAGGATCTCGGTGGATTTTTGAACTACGTCACTGGGACTTTAACCAAAGCTGGGCAAGATCCAGAAGAGACTTACGGCAAGGTTCAACAAAACCTTTTCAAAACAGCGGTAAATCGGGGGTTTATTGAAGCTCCCGCCCAAGAGGATCCCGAAGCTCCGGCGAAACTTCAAAAAGCTTTTGAAGGATTCTCAAGTCGTATTTCCGAAGACCAGCTGCGCGACTACAGCCTCGTCGCTAATTCTCTTAAAGACACAGACCCCGACGCGGCTGCGACTTTTCAAACGTATTACGACCGCGCTTCCGAAGACCGTAAAGCGAACCGGCTTACGATTAGCACCCCGGAAGAAGAGACGAAGCTGGAAGAACTCAAGTCGAAGTATTTGACTCTGGATCAGATTCGGGATGCACGTATTCAAATCGCAAAAGAATCGGGTTTATCCTTTGTAGACTATCGCGCAGACGATAAAGGACAGCGTGGAGTTTGGGTCAACCCGGACCCGGCAGTGGCCAAAGACTCGGCCTCTATCATCGATTCGTTTGAGCGTTCGAATAACCTGATCAGCGCATCCACTCTGAAGTTCGCTCAGCAACAAGTTCAGCTGAACCCCGAGCGCGAAACAGCTCCTTGGCAAGACGTACAAAAAGCAGAGCTCCAGCAATTTATTCAAGATAGCCAAGACCGTCTGAATTCAAAAAATCCTGAAGCTGCTGCGTTCGCCCAACAAATTCAAACGGGTTTGAAAACGGCCCGGGAATTTCAGAAACAAGCTTTTCAACAAGGCGCTCCCGCCGAGGAAGCCTTGAAAAAAGAAGTCACTCAAGCCGTGGTCCCTAAAGTCTCACGCCCAACCAGTTTTGTGGGTATGTCTCAACAGACTTTCGTGGACCGGGGTACTGGAAAAGTTGCCGAAGCAGAAATCAGAAAGACTTACGACAGTCTAAAAAGTGCTTACCCCGACAACGCTTTGTTTTCCCAGTATACCCGGGAGCAGTTCGTGACGGCTGCTGGAGATTTGGTGAAGCAAGGTTTGGAAGTTCCCGTCAACAATGAGGACCCGACCAAGAACTTTATCAAGCTTAGCGATGGCACGTACAGCCCATTGAGTTCCACGGCATTGCTGCCAAAGGAATCTTTCCAAGCTGCGATGGACAAGCTCGGCATGGACGACCGGGCCAAAGCGGCTGCTGAAGTTACCCGCAAGGGCTACCTCGCCAACAATACCGAAGCTATCGAAGCTGCTTTGGAAGAATTCGACGGAGACAAGTTTACGGAATACTCGATCAAATGGCTTGATGAACAAGACCCGCTTTCTCGTTCGAGCAAAGCAGACCTGATCGAAGATTACATGTCCGAGGCGTCCAAGCGTACCGACTGGAATGTGTTCTCCGCTAAAGCAACTGGCGTTGGGATGTCTATCGTCAAATCGTTTAACCCGATCATTCAAGCGATCGGCGGCGGCGTTAGCAACCTCGCTGGATTCGAAGCTGGCAAACAAGTATTCACAGACTGGGCCATTGCTGATGCGACTACTGAAGCAAACCGTAAAACTTACGCCAACCTTTACGGGTCGGACTTGGGCCTAGGTTATGAGTTCTTGGCTCAAGCCGCACCTTTGGTTGCTGATATCGCTTTGACTGGTGGTGCTAGTGCTGTGGCCAAGGGAGCCTTTAAAGGCACGGCCCGGGGAGTAGCCGCTGCTGGTGCAGAACAAGTTGCAAAAACAGGCATCAAAGGTTTGCTTGCCAAAGAAATTTCTATTCCGATTGGCGGGCTCATCCCATCTTCTGCTCAAGAGTTCGCAGGCAACGTGACCAAAAACTGGATCGCTAAAGCTTTGAGCCCAGAAACCCGCAACTTGTTTGGGCAAAGCTATGCTCGCAAATTTGCGGATGTCGGTACTGAAGCCGTCAAAGCTGACTCAGCCTTGGTTGCAAAAGTTTTCCAAGGCGTCAAAGCGGATCTCGCGAATAAGTTGCCCCAAGCTGTAGGAGTCGCGACTCAACGTGCTACGAGCTTCGCTCGTTCGGCGCAGGGTCAATACGTCAATACTACTTTGAGCATGCGTGCTGAACTGAATCCTGATGGATCGAGAAAGTTCACAGACGAACAAGTTCACCAATCGGCTTTGACGCACTCGTTGGTCTCGGGATCTATCACGGCTTTAGTCGAACAAGGTTTTGGCAAAGTGTTTGGTGAAGGTGCTGATGCGATTACTTACGGCAAAGCGAACCTGCAACAACTGAAGTTCTACACGAACCGTGTATCGGGAGCCTTGCAACGCAGCAGCTTGGGCGGCGAAGAAGTTCTCAACGCGATCAAAACTGTCACTCGGGAGATCGTAAAAGATTCGGGCTACCAGACCCTCAAACAAGGCGGCGGAGAATTCGGGGAAGAGTTTGTCGATCAGTTGAGCCAGTCGGTCGCGATGGCGATGCTTGGCAACAAGGACCTCGATGTCGTCACCGCTTTGAAAGATTCTTTCCACGCTGGTTTGCTGGGCTTCGGTTACGGTGCGGGAATTCACGGAGCAACTACTTCCGGTATTTTCTCAAAGCAAAATATCCAAAGGGACTACGCCCAAGGAATTGCACAATCCGTTGAAGGCCGCGTTCTGGGCGGAGTCATTTCCAAGCTAGAGGCTGACGGTCAAAGCCCGGAAACTGTTGCCGCGCTCAAGAACCGTATGCAACTTGCAGCGCGTAGGAACCAGCCAGTAAGTGAACGGATCCCAGTTCGCCCCGCTTCAGCGGACGTGGTCACAGCTCTGGACGGTTTGGAAGAGCAGCCCTTGAATATCGGGCAGAGGCCCGACCTGCGAGGCCCGAGTGGATCGGTCCCCACGCGGAAGGCTTCCCAGCTGGCTGGGGAACTCAACGTGTCGCCAGAAGAACTTAACACGATTCAAGGTTCTGGGAAAGCGGTTCGCGGTGCAGGTTCCACGATCACTCCAAACGATGTCGAGGCGTACGTCGCCCAACGTGCATCGAGTTTGGCACGCTCTTCGGATATCGACTGGGACGACCAAGCTGCTGTTGAAGCTTACGTCACTCGTAACGGAGCTCAGTTCATTTCTGAAGGTGCCGCCGAAACCCCAGCGGTCGAAGAGACCCGGACGTTCAAAGATCTTACCGGTCGATTGGTCGTCGTGGACGGCGTTCGGGGGCGCGTTCGAATCGAAGAGGACGGCGTTCTGCTGGATCCTGAAACCGGCGAAGCCCCATTCATCGTTACCCCGAATCCCGAGATGCTCGCTACCGAGTTCGAAGGCTTTGAGGGCGCGGTTGCAGAACCTTCCGAAGTATCCCCCAAGCGTGGCGTTCGTAAAGTAAAGCTTTCGATTTCCGAAACGGGCCAGATCGTTTATGGTAAGACTAAGTATGACGCGCCGAGCACGCCGGTCCTTGCGAACGTGAAGCTCGCATCGGACGGTTCGATCGACTCGATGTTCGTACTGGTCCAGAACAATCTCGGCAAACCAACGTACGCATACGTCACTGGCGAAAACGCCCAGCGGCTTCGGAAAATCTATGAGGACCGGGGAGCCGAATCCACGCAAGACTTTAAAGACGCGCTAGAGAATTCCCAAACTCAGGATATCCAGCGGAACCAAGCTGCTGCGAACAGCAAACAAAAACGTTCGAATAAACGCCGTCAACAAAAGCGCGTTAAGAATAACGGACCTTTGGTGACCGATCGTGGTCAGCAAGTGGTCGAGCAAGAATCGAACTACGCTCTCGCCCGGATTAACGCTGGAGTAGTCAACGAAGATCTGGTTTCTGAGCTACGCGCTGTGGCTGCTCAGCTGGGTCTGGATCCAGACTCGTTCGCTTCCGTTTCCGAACTATTCGCCGTGGTCGGCCCAGAACTTGCGGCTGGTCTGGACTTGGACAACTTCACTGCGGATCAAATCCAGCAAGCTGCGAGGAACGTCCAACAAGGTAACGTCTCGACCTTGCTGGACTACTTGGTCCTGCAAGAGTCCAAGCCTTTGGCCCAGCGTGCAGCGGACGCACAATGGTTCGCCAAGCTGCGCACCAGCCACCGTAACCAGTTTACCAAGCACGGCATCAAAGGTGGACCGATGGATGTCAAAACTGTCCTGCAAAGTATTGCGCGTTCGGCCTCGAATAAACTGCACCGGAAAACTGCTCAATTCTTATTGAGCGTAAACGCTGATCTGGCCCCTGTTTCCGTGTATAGTTCCCCGAATGATTTAGGACGCTCGGGTATGTTTTTGCCGGGGAGCAATTTGATTTTACTTAATGCCGCGTCCGACAATGGCGGCGGTATCGTTGACGTGCTGCTCCACGAGCTCATGCACTTCGGAACCGAGAACTTGGTTTCGAATCCAAAGAATGCTTTTGAGCAAGACATCCGCAGCCGCTTGCTCGCGCTCCGCTCTGAGATCCAAACTAAAGCCCAAGCCAAATTTGGCGATGCGATTCCAGAAACATTGCGGTACGCCGTCGAAGGACGTATGTCCAAAGATGAAGACTTCAACGAGGACACCGCGATTCGCGAGTTCATTGTTCACTACTACGCATCCCAAAAATTCCGCGAACAACTCTCGGACCTGAATGCCAAGGGCGAACGCAATTTTGTCCAACGCTTTGTGGATATCATCGCATCGTGGGTTTCTGGAAAGCGTGTTCCAGATCCGGGTAGCAGAGAACTGGTCGAGACCATGCTTGATCTTCAGAAGGCTATCTCCAACGGAAGTGGTTTGCCCGGCCAGAGCTTGGCCACAGTTATTGCTAGCCGGGCAGAAGCTGCTCGAAACGCGGGCCACGGTCCGTTGTTTGGAGTGCCCAACCCATTCCAGCGCACCACCATGAACTGGGTCGAGCACCAAACCGATAGCATGGTGGACGGAATCTATTCCAAAGAACAGCTCCGCGACCTTATCGAGAACGGGAACTTCGCTTTCCTGACCGCTGAAAACCCAAGCAAGACTGATGCGGGGGAAGACGCTAACGCCACGTTCAATGCACGGGCTGAGCAATGGCTCAAAGACCGTGGCTACACCAACATCGATCGAGTCATCGGGCGTTACGTGAACGGTGAAAACAGTTTCTTGATCGAAGGATTCACGGACCAAGACGCCGTGGACTTTGCCAATGATTTCCAGCAAGAGTCTGTGGCCACAGATACTGGACTCTACTACCCCGACGGTTCGTACGAGGCACGTAACGGAGAGAGCCTCGATTCATTCTACGACGCCTCCACCGACGATAACTTTTTCACGAACATTCGCACGAAGGACGGTGAGCTGATCACCGTTCGGGTGAGCTATCCGGGGTACAAGAAAGACTCCGGTCTTCGCCCATCGACCGCGTCCACCCCCGCTGCTATTTCTGAAAACCCTGTCACCCGCCAAGTTCAAAATCAAAAAGAGTTTGCGGTTGTCATTTCAAAAGAAACTACTCAGCCATTTGTTCTCGATGGTAATACGATTCTGGTAAACGAGGATCTGGTTGACCAAGCCTACGGCTCATACAACATCGAGGAACAGCTGAGCTTAGTCGAGCGTGACCTCGCAGCTACCGTGGCTTACAAGCTAGCAATTCAAAAGGTTGGGTTCGATACTCACGTTGCCTTTGAAGACGCGGGTCTTAGCGCTGAGCAAATCATCGATCGGGCAGCGAAGAATGATCTCACTCAAGCGGACCTTCAGGACCTGCTCGCACTGGGTAAAACCGCTCAAGACCTCGTCGCCGCCGCATTTGAACAGGTTGGTTTGCGTAACAACGGCGAAAACGAAAGGCTTGCTGTGGCGCACAATCGATTGGGTGATCTCTTCCGGTACCTCGAACGGGGCGGGAACGATATTCCCGATCAAGCAACGCCGTTCTCTGATACGATTTCTGCCGGGGACATCGCGATCCTTGAGCGGCTCAATCCAGTTGCAGAAACTGCTTACTATTCCAGAGCCTACGTGGGCATCAAGCCCGAGGACATCAAGCCGGGGCAAGCTTTGGGTAGTCGGAACCCAACTGGTAAAACAGCAACCGAGCGGGGTGTTGACCCTCAGTCCTTGGTTAGCTTGGAAGTTTTGGCGCGAGATCCGAAAGCTTACCGCACGAACGCTTTGTATTTGACGGAGTACCCGATCGTCGCTCGCGAGTTTCCAAAGCTCGCAGCAAAGGTTCGGGCCCTGCGTAATAAGCACGCGAAGACCGCCGTTAAAATCCGCACGAACGCTGACGAGATCAAGCGTTTCAAGAAGTCCCTGAAGGGCCTGCTCGCGGGAGACAAACGTTCGGTCACGGACAAAGTCTTCGAAGACGCGCTGCTTGAAAAAAATGGCGGACTCACCGGAGAAGCTGGGCGTGCATTCGCAACTCAGCAAGCTGCTTTGGAAAAGCGTTTGCTCAAGTCCACAGAACTCAAGGCTCAATCCAAGAATGAAAAGGGTGAGATCACCAAGGTCCTCGCAGGCTTCGCGTCTGACCCTAAGCACGAGATCGCCAAGCTCGCCCCGCAAATCTACCAAACGGTGATCGAGAACACGCGGTCCAACTTGATGGCTTTGATCAACTTGTTCCCCGAGAGCCTGCGTCCAGTTGCAAAGCTCTGGTACGATGGAGCCAACAAAATCTCAAACGAATTTAGTTCGGCCTACGCTCAGGACGTCGAGCAAGCTTCGGGAGTTCTCGCGGTGTTTTCTCCGCAGAAGGATTGGTTCATGAACATCAGTTTGGCCGAGCGCACGTTGAAGATCTGGCACGAACTGATTATTCAAGGTAACCCCAACAACATTGTGTGGAGTCCCGAGATGTCTGCTCAGTGGCTGAAGCGTGGGGGCGAACCTCAGATTACAACCGAAGGTCAAGACGGTGTGAATCCAATCTATGAAAAAGGAAAGGTCAAGGCCGTGTACGATGACGAGGGCAACCACGCAGAAGACGAGCAAGGGAATCCGCTCTTCGAAGGTTGGTCGAGTTCGAACGCTGAGGCTGGCCGGGCCGATGCTCGCGAAACACTCAAAAGGGTGCAAGGCCGAGCCTTGAAAGATATGTCGCTGGAAGACCAAGCAAGGTTCATTCGGATGTACTCGGAAGTGAACGATCCATCCGCTTTCATGAAGTACGCGCCTGACGGCACCAACACTGGGGAAGCTTCCCGGTCCGAGGTGAGCGGTAAAGAAATTAAGATCGGCTGGGGATCTTACAGCACGATCCAGAAAGCTATCCGAATCATGAGCTCGGATAAATCAAACAAGCTGGAAGTCATTAGCTCGGAGCTGGGTAACCAACACAAAGTTCGGAGCTTCTACAATAACATCGTGGACCCGAACAACCAAGACGGCCACGTAACCATGGACACTCACGCGGTGGCCGCTCTGTTTTGGCAAGCTTTCAGCGGTAACAGCTTCGAGGTTTCTCAAAACTTTGGTTCTTCCAACGTTACGAACAACTCGATCCTTGGAGTAAACGGTTTGTACCCAGTGAACGCTGAGGCGTACCGCGAAGCTGCGAAGGCTTTCGATTTGCTGCCCCGCGAAATCCAATCGATCACTTGGGAAGCTGTTCGCTTGTTGTTCCCAGCGAAATGGAAGTCCAACAAAAAGAACGTCGATGCTGTCCGGGCCGTGTGGGCCCGATACGAAACAGATAAAAGTTTCACGATCGAAGATGCTCGGGCAGAGATCTTCCAACTAGCCACGGGCAAAGACATCAACGAAGCTTTTGCGAACACCGAAGACTTAGCCAAGAGCCTTGGATTCCCGAGCTGGTCGCAAGTTGAATTGCGTACAGCTCAGCCGGGCGAAGTCCCGCTGACGCAAGTCCGCGAAAGCCGCGCAGCAACGCCACAAATGGATGCTGATTACCTCGCGGCTGTGGCAGCTGGCGACGTGAAAGCTCAGCAGCAAATGGTAGACGAAGCTGCGAAGGCTGCGGGATATGATATTCGTGGGTACCACGGAACTCGCTCGCCAGTTGGCTTTACAGAGTTCATTCCAAATGAAGCTTTAGGCGGGGCTATTTTTGTAGCAGTTGATCCAGCGGAGGCTCAAGTCTTTGGGCGGTCTATGCAAGTTTTCATCAAAGCGACTAACGTACGAAAGAATGTGGTACGTTCATACGATGAAGTGCGGGCTATTAGCAAAGCAAAGCAGCGTGGGCAAGATGCTATTCGAGTAACGGATGGTATTGGTGCACCTATCAACTATGCTATTTTTAATCCAAATCAAATCAAGTCAGCTGATCCTATTACCTATGACGCCGAAGGCAACGTGATCCCACTGTCACAACGGTTCAACCAAGCTACTTCAGATATCCGGTTCAGCCGCACGGTTACACAACAACTCGCACCTACCACGGACCAAGAGCAAAAGGCTTTCGCCGGGGCCACCAAGAACAAGCGTTCGGGCGAGCTCGCTGTTGCCGCCGTTCGTTTGGAACAAGGCCAGCTAGATAACGATACGTTCGCAAGCTTGGTCGAGATCCTCGATCCTTGGACCGTGAAGGGAGCGGACGTCATCCCAACTGTAGACAAGATCAAAAAGTATATCGTCAGCCGCCGGGACGGTAAGGTCCTGTCCGAGGACGAGCTCGGCAAGCTCGACAAAGTAAGGGCCGATCTGGATATCCCTGAAGGGGAGCTCGTCGATTGGCGGATCGATATTCCGACCTACAACCGTTCGCTCGAGGCGGGCGATGTAGTGTACGCCATCACGGGCCACAAGCCAGGCGGTACTGCCCGCGCTGCGGCAGTCATCGGGTACACACCGATCGCTCGGGTCCGGGACGGCAAGGTCGTTACCCGTGCTGAAAAGGGTAGCCCAATGATCATTGCACAGGGCGGCGGTAAGTTCCCGCTGGCAACGGTCCAAGGTAAGAACGTGAAGATCGATCGTTTGCCTGCCGACATTAATGACCCGGCGGTGTGGTCAGAGATCGCGTACAACCCGGCCCGCTCTAGCGAGTTCGTTGACGTGCGTACCAAGTTACCGGTCCTCACCTTTGACGACGCGATCTTGGTCGGGTCCCGGGTCTTCATGAAGAACCCAACGTACGACTCGAAGCCGCAGTACCAACAGCCGCGCGTTGACTTGTCCGGTGCCCTGACCGGCGAAACAGACGTTCGGTATAGCCGCTCAGCTGCGCCAGCTTTGTTCCGTGGCAAAGAAGTCCAGCTGACGCACTGGTCCTACAATCCGAGCCTGAAAGAAACAGACCCCAAGATGCACGGCACCGGCGGAATCGGCGTCGAGAAGTCCCGCCAGCAAGGCTACAAAAAGATCTACCAACCTAGAACGTACTTCGGTTACAGCAGTTACACCCGCGAACAGGTTGTGGGCCCACACAGGTACCAGATTAAGGTGGCAGGAGACAGTTTGTACGATTACGAAGCGGACCCTCTATCGCTGTATCCAACCCGCGAAGAGCGAAAAGCTCAGGGCTACGCACCGTTTGACGACCAAGCTGCCCGCACGATGTATGAAAAAGCAATCAAGGATTCGGGCTACGCTGGATACGTTTCGAAAAGTTATTCGGCTGGGGTCTTGTTCGGGAAACATAAAGTCACCAAGATTGCAGATAGCGATCGTTCGCTAGTGCTAAATCCAAAACCGAGTCAGCCAAAGCCAATGCTGAGCCGGGCAGTTCGAGCCGTGACGTCTCCTGACATCGAGTCCGCTTACCGCGTTTCCTTGGACGACCTCGTGGTCAACGAGGTAACCGGCGAGTTCGACTTCGGCAACAAGTTGACCAGACTCTTCCGTGCTTCAGGAAACTTGGATCCTCGGATGTTCGAGGCCAAGCAATACCAAGAGCGCGCGAAAGCTTTGGCTGACCTACGTCTGGTCGGGCTCAAGGACACGTTCATGAACGCGCTGAAGTCCGAGCCAAACACGGACTTGGACGACGTCAATGACGCTTTGGGCAGCACGGCCCCGACGGTCCCCGCAGCAGCCAGAGCCGCCGCCGCTTTGAGAAGGGACCAAGCAATCGAAGGTGCACGTACCCAGTACGAGGAAACTGATAAAGCCTACGCCAACTACAAAAAAGCAACGACTCAAGCGCGTGCGGACTATCTGGTCCATCAAAGTTCGAGCCGTTACCAGCAAGAAGTTTCCCAGCTCCAGGGTCAGCTGGCCAGCTCGATCGAGAAGCAAACCCGAGACGCGGCTATCGTTGCGGCGAACGCTGCGTACGATCTGGAAATCCAAGCGGCGCGGGCCAAGGGAGCGAAGGCTGCTCTGGCTACTCAACAGCAAGCTCTGTTGAGGCTCGAACAGAACAGTCCAAAAGTTGCCTTCGCGGTCACGGACTTCAGGTCCGCAATCGATTCGGTGAGCCAACAATTGGTTGAGTCGTTCGGTCCAGCGGATCCTCTGCGTGCAGTGATCACCGACAACCTGGGCGTGTACCTGACCCGAAGCTACGCGATCCACCACGACGAGGGCTACGCGGACAAAATCAAAAACGATCCGTCCTTCGCGCAGACTCGTCAGGACGCACGCAACTACTTTGAGCGGGCTTGGATCGATCGCACGTTCAAAGACTGGCGCTCGAATGATCTGTACGCAATCTACTCGGACCAAGAAGTTCGTTCGCTGGTTCAAGCAGAAGCCAAAGCAAAGTCCATTGGATCAATCGAGCTGGACTCGTTCATCGAAATGCACGGCACGACTCCTGAAGTTCCGGGCAGGGTCCTAAATAAGACGGACCTTTCACGGTTCATGGAGAAAGGCGAAGTACCCGATGAGCTTCGAGCGATTCTGGGTGAGATGCAGAATCCGATCGAGAACGCTTTGCGTACTTACTCGAACGTTACGAACTTCTTGGGCACGCAACGCTTGCTCAACGACTTCACCCGGATTGGTACCTCGAACGGGTGGCTGATCACGGCCCAAGACAAAGCTCAAAATCCTGAGAAGTACCGTACGTACGAGCCGCTGGTGAACTCGACCAAGACTTCTGGCGGCGACCCGCTCTCGAACTTCTATGCGCCGCCGGAAATTAAGGAGGCGTTCAAGCTCACGTTCTCACCAGAGCACAAAGCGAAACAAGGCGATGCCTTGGAGCTCATGAAAAAGCTGGACAGTACCTTGGCTTTCGCGATCGGCTCTTCTCTGGGTATCCTGACCCTCGGTTCGGCTGGGTTCTACGTTCGAAATTTGACCTCGAACGTTCTGTACATGGCGGGCAACGGCTTCATTGCATCGCCTTCGAACATCGCGGACTCCTTGCAGGGCCTGAACGAGATTTACGGAACGAACTTCTGGAACCGCGCTTTGCAAAGTATGCCACAAGGTTTGCGCCCGGACGAGAAAGTAAACTTCAGCGAGCTCGGCCCGTTGGGTGCTGACCTCATCGCGCTCGGTTTGAAGGACTCGCTGTCTGCGGGAGTTCTCCGGGACCTCTTCGGGGGCCTGAGCGGCGCGGACCCATCCGGATTTATTTCCGAGCTGGAGCAAGTGATTCGAAACAAGGGCAAGGTTGCTGCAACCGCCGTCGATGTTACGAAGAAGGTGGCCGGGATTGTACCGGGGGCCATCCGCAGTCTGGCTAACGTTGCGGAGTCTTTGGACCTGCTCTATAAGTTTGCGTACTACTCACACATGGTCGGCGTCTATACCGAGGCTAATGCTTACGAGACAATCAAGTGGACTGACGCACAGATCAGACAAAAGGCCGCGCGCACCGTACGCCGGACAACTCAAGGCCGGTCCGAGCAACCAGCAATCGCAAAAGCTTTTGCCAAGAGCCAGCTCGGAACACTGTTCAACAGCTTCATTCGTTTCTCGGTCGAGACCGTTCGTTTGCCTTTCGCGATTTATGCCGTGTCGAGCGAAGAACGCAGTTCTGGTAACCCGGTTCTGATCCGCCGAGGTCGCCAACGCTTGACGGGCTTGGGCGCGGTCCTCGCATCGACCGCGGTTTCTTCGTTAGTCAAGGCCCTCGGTGGTTTCGATGACGACGAGGAGCAAGCGATCCGAAACGCTCTGCCGCCTTGGGCAAAGAACGTGAACTACTACTTCACGCGGGACTCCAAAGATCCAACCAAGATCAAGGCTTGGAACCTCACGTACGTCCACCCGTTCTCCATGATCACGGACCCGTTCATTCGGGCTACCCACTTGGCCGTGAACGGTCGGGCTGATGAGGCCCCCGAAGTCCTGCTCGAAGCTTTGGTGGGAGCGTTCGCTTCCCCACAAATCGCTGTCGATGCTGTGGCCCAGTTGCGGACGAACACGGACGCGCGGGGCGGCAAGATCTGGTACGAAAATGATTCGACTGTGACGGCTGTGGGCAAAGGTTTCAAGTTCTTGTTGAACTCCGCGTACCGTTCCCGTACGGCCATCAAGTTCTACGAAGCGTTCGAAGCTTATACCAACAACAGCATCTACGACGAAGACGCTCGATTGGCAACTGCAGCGGAGCTAGTGGCCCAAGAGTTCAGCCCATTCCAGACCAAGAAATACGATCTGGTCCGGTTGTCAAAACAAGCTTTCTCGAAGATCAAGCGCGATCAAGACGAGGTATCTGTCGAGCGGGGCAAGCTGAAGTCCGCGAAGCCTTTGAGTTCGGAAGACGTCGAAACTGTTTATGCAGACTTGGAAGCGGCCCGGATCTTCGCAGCCAAGAAGCTCGCGAAGACTGTCGCCGGATTTGAAAAGCTGGGAGTGGATCGGAAGGAGCTAGCCCGGCAAGCGAACGATGTGGGCATCAGCCGGGAAAGGTTCTCCCAAGTGGTGAACCGGGGCGTTGTCGATCGAGTAGTGTTCCCGAAAGAACTGCTTCAGGAAATGAAGGAGCTGGGTGGAGAAAACAACGGCGAGGCCAGGGTCCAGTTCCTCAAGGACTCGATCAATAGCCGCCCGAGCAAGATTCAACTTAGCAACGACTAAACAAAAAAGCCCCGAAGTCCCGCTCGACTGGAACCAGTCAAGTAAGGGGCCTCGGGGCTTCGGTTTGTTTTCTAGAGTTTGGTCTTCAACCAAGAATCGAGTTTCTCTTCGAGGTCCTCGATGTTCGGGTAAATTCCGGCGATGAATTTATGGATCTTGTTGGCCACTGACGCATCCAACGCGGCGGGAACCGATCGGATTGTTGCCAGCTTTGACTTGTAGAACACATAAACTTTATTGTAGTCGGGGTCGTCCAAGCCTTTGTTCTGGAACCGGTGCAATTCGATCATGATCCGGTCGTGCCGGATATGGTCCCAGAAGATCTGGGAAGCGATGCTTGATTCACGGTTCATAAACAGTGCAGAACTTCAGAGATAGACGATGCAATCCCAATGACTGCGCAAAGGACGACTACCCAGAACAGGGTCATGGTCACGCTAGGACTGGCGCAAAGTAGCTCTGAACAACTCCGCGAACAAAGCCGCTTGAACGTTCCCGAATGGTTTCCAAAAACGCGGCAGCGTCCTCTTTCGAATCGATAGTCTTCGATGCGGAGCCGGAGCGGAGCAGGATCGAGCCGTCGCGCAGGACACAGAAGGTCCCGTTGCGGCTGTTCTCGTGATCGGCTTGTTTCTGCGCGTTTTGCTTTTTGATTTCGTTGATTCCGTACATGGTCGTATTTTATTTGTTGTTGTATTTGGGCGATTTATTTCGCGGAGATGGGGTAGTGTAGTCGAAGTAAGATCCTTTGTCTACGTAAACATCGTGGCAGTCATCGAAGAACGGGTCGGGCCCGCAGGTCGCCAACGTGTTAACGATTAAAGATTCACTGATGCATTGGAGCAAGTCACCTGAGTCGGTTGTTCTTAAGAAGTCAAACATTTTTACTTTGGATTGGAGTTTTTCCAGATCACCACGTTGCGCCCCAAGATCAGGGTGTCGGGTTTTCCGAGTGCGTTTTTAGCGGTTAGGTATTTCAGGGCGGCGTTGATCGATTCGATTTGGTTTTGGTTCATTTGTTTTCGGGGTGATTTTGTTGGTCCCACTTTGCGCTGATGACCCAGATGTAACTCTGGATCTTCCGGGCCAAAGCGCGGGGGTTGGTGAATGCGAAACCCACTTGATGGTGCGTCTCACATCCGAAGACTAGATCCAGTTCATAGATCCAGCAGATGCTGATTTTGATTCCGCAAGGTAAATGCAGAAGGTGTTCATACGACGAGCTGGATTCATAACGCGCCCCGAGCAACGCGGCGGTGTGGATCAAGTCGCTTTGTTTGTTAAGCTGTTCAATAGTTTTCATGATGGAATTTGTGTGCGCCAATCGGCGCTTTTGTTGATTGTTGAAAGGGCTTTTAAGCCTTGGATTTTTCTGGCGTGGTTTACCATTTCGAGCTTTCGAAGGTAGGCCACGTCGTAGAAAGAACCTTCCGGGCCGGGGCTCTTCGAGCCGTCTGGATCATTAAGCCAAAAGGTCCAAGACTTTTTTCCGGTTTCACACAAGGGCGAGACCCGGTCTTCGGCTAAGCGATACAAGGTGCTCCGGTTCATGGCGCGCAAAGGTCGGCCCCGGTAAGGTCGGCCCCGTAGAGGTTGATCCTGCTAAGGTCGGTCCTGCTAAGGTCGGTCCAGCGAAGGTCAGCCCCGCGAAGGTTGGCCCCGCGAAGGTTGGCCCCGCCAAGGTCGGCCCCGCCAAGGTCGGCCTTTTTGCCTTGTGCTTCACCCTCTAGCCATAGCTGGTGCGCCGCAAGGGTTTCTTTTATCTGGTCTGGTGTTGGTTTCATGGTTTGAAAAAGGGACTCGTTTGCGTCCGCGACCCCCGCGAGGGGGTTTCGCTCCCCGCCGGGAGCTCATCAGGCGGTTTGGGTGATGGTGGTGTTGTTGTCGATCCAATTAAAGGCCCGCTTTGCGTCTCGAACGTGTCGTCTCACTTCGTCCTTACGCTCTTCGAAGCTGCCGGGGCCGACTTCATCTGAGTCTTGGAGATGTTGCAAGACATAATTCAAGCTGCTTTCGAGCAGGCTGATCTGTTTGTGGATTTCAAGGTTCATGGTCTTTCAGTTGGTTTTGGTTTTGCGGCTGCGGGCGAGGCCGTTGAGCCGGGCTTGCGTTGGATCCAGTCCTTCGACCAGCCCTTCGATGAAGCCGTTGCACGCGGGCCGGGAAGCCCGGGCGAAGAAACGGACGCAAACTTGGAAGCATTCGGGATGATCCAAGCGGGACACGAAGACGGTTGAGCGGTGGACGGCGGAATGCAACACGAATCCTTTAGAACTACGACAGAAACTAGAGTCTCGGTTGAAGTTCGTTTGAAGCTTGCGGTTGCGTTGATTGATTTTCTGGATTGTTTCGATGGAGTGCATGGAAGTATTGGGAATAGACGGTTCCGTCAGGTTTGATTGGAACGATTGGGTGGGCGGTGAAGCCCGGCAAGTCCTTTTCTTCGAACAAAGCCAGACCAAAGCGGCTGACTCGAACTAGGAAAATCTCACCGGGCCGAATCAAACCCCACCGCTTGTGGCATTGCAAAAGGCGAACCATAATTGAAGGGAGCGGATGATTAAGTCAAAGTGGTTGTCGATCCAGATCGTGCCCACGAAGAAGAGCACGACGAGGACGAACAGCAAACGGTCAAGAATGTACGCTTTCACAGTTCGGGGAACCCTCCTACCTTAAGGCACTCTTGAACGAGGTCGGAACAAACCCCATTGTCTTTGGAGTCGGTGTTGGACTCCTTTTCGTTGCTCAAAGCCCCGAGACCGTTCAACAGGCTGCGGATGCCTTCCAAGGTTTGCTCGAAAGCGGGCCCAAGAACGTAATCTTCCGCAAGGGGTTCCCCGTAGCGAATCTGGTGCGCCTTTGCATAACGCAGGCATGAATCGAGGATCACGATGAGCGGTTCATGGTTCACGATTCCGGTTTGCTGTTCGAAGCTGGCGACAGTCTTTGGGCCTAGCTTGTAAAGCTTGGCGCTGAGCTCGATGGTTTCTGGCTGGTATTTGTAGGATGTGTTCATGATTTTAAATGGGACTTTGTTTGCGTCCGCGACCCCGAAGGGGTTTCGGCCCCCCGCCGGGGGCCCTCATCAGGCGGTTGAGTTTTTACCAGACGCCGAGGTCAACTAGCGCGGCGGCGTCGGCATCGAGCCACACCGGCCATGACTTGGCAAGTAGTTTTTTGAGCAGGATTTCGTCGGCTCCCCGGGTGAATAGGACGCTAGACGCTTGGACTTTGTATGGGTTTGGTTGAATCCCGTTCCATGCAGCTTGCGCCAGCGAATCCCTATAACCGACGGGCGGGTTCTTGAGCAAGCGTCCGGTGGTGGGGCCCGCCTTGCTCAGCGCCCGCAGCACGGCGGCGCGTTCGATGGGATCCAGCCCGGCTCGGGCCGCGATTGCGTCGGCCACGTCCTCAGCCGCCCATTTCGGTTGAAATTTCCGGGCTTCTTTTTCAACAAGGGCCAAGCCGTCCGGTCCGGGTGCTGGCGGGGCCTGCGAAATACGGGCCAGAATTTCCTGTTCGGAACGCTGGGTCAGAAGCTCCCGGTAGTTCTGCAAGCACGCCTGTTGAGTCGGGCCGCGAGCGATCACCCACCCGCAAAGGGTAGCCGTCAGGGACCAGCCCGGGCGGTTCAAGGTGCGGTGCAGCGCGACCGGGGTCGGGCCGATGTCCGGGATCAGCCGGGCTTGGACTTTGCGCCATTGGCCAACGTTTACGGCAACGGATATTTCGATTTTGTTTTTGTTCATGGTTTGAAAAGGGACTTGGTTTGCGTCCGCGACCCCTTACGGGGTTTCGGTCTCTCGCCAGAGACCATCATCAGGCGGTTTGGGCTAGGGCTTTGTTTCTCACGGTGCGGATGATTTTGGCCGCTGTTTTTGCATCGATCGATGGCAACGTGTACGTCGGGCTTTCGCCGACTTGCAGCTGCTCGAGCGTGACCTCGTCGCCTTCGTGGGGCAGCTCGGGGCCGGAATAGGCGGACCGGAGGACCTGCTTGCCGGAGCCCGAGGGGCTCAAGAGAAGAAGGGACTTGAATCCGAAAGCGTTAGTGTTTTTGGATATCGCGATGACGGTGTATTTTTGGGTAGTGGTGCTCATGGTTTGAAAAAGGGGACTTGGTTTGCGTCCGCGACCCCTTACGGGGTTTCGGTCTCTCGCCAGAGACCATCATCAGGCGGTTTGAATTCAAGCGAGTGATATCCAGTGCTGGGGCAAGAACGCCCCGCCCCAGCGGTGAGCCCGGGGACCCACGCAGATTGCGGGGGTGCCATCGTGGGGGACGGCGGCAATGCAGTCTTGCTTCAGGGCCAAAGCGAGCTGGTGCACGCGTTCGGCCAAGGTGAGCCCGCCCGGCTCGATCGAGCA
>Ga0102859_1000050_pt1 | contig 25393 bp, 43 predicted proteins | sample Colrivmet1371B02_FD_78439 | JGI IMG/M metagenome (GOLD analysis project Ga0102859, IMG submission 78439) | Estuarine microbial communities from the Columbia River estuary - metaG 1371B-02 | ecosystem: Environmental > Aquatic > Marine > Intertidal zone > Estuary | place: USA: Columbia River...
AAGCATTACGAATACAGCCGTTTGATTGAAGATATTGTCGAAGCCCAAGCCTTGAACAGCTTGCGTAACTTCTATACCTCTGACGCTGGTTATGCTCTGGCTAAACAAGTCGATACTGACTTGGTTCAGTTGGGTCGTTCAACCAATGGCGGTGCTGGTACAAATGCTTATGCAACTGGTGCGTTTATCGGTGGTGATGGTACTACTGCTTATGTTGCCGCAAACAACAATGAGTCAGCATTGCTGGAAGTGAACACAGGGATACCATACAGGTTGCCGATTTCACCATTGCGGATAGCATCGCCATTACCGACAAATGCTTGTTCGGTGTAACGAGCCAGACCCATCAAAGTGTTGCGGCTTGATGGAGGGATGATGAAGAAACGATTGTCCATAGGAGTATCGTTGTCATCCAAACGCTGAATGGTTCTACGAATAGCCGAATCAGTCAGAGCAGACGCATTACCAGTGTTGGTGTTTGCAGTGTAGTCAAAGGTAGTTGTACCGTCACCGCCAATGAAACCAGCGTCATAACGAGCAGAACCAGCAGTGCCACCATTGGCTGAACGACCCAACTGAATCAAGTCAGTATCAACTTGACGAGCCAAGGCGTAACCAGCATCAGCAGTGTAGAACTGACGCATTGAGTTCAAAGCCTGTGCTTCGACAATATCTTCAATCAAACGGCTATATTCATAGTGCTTGTTGATAGACACATTGACTTCAGACTCTGTAGCGGCAATCAAAGTGACTGCTGTTTCAGCGGCTTTAGCAGAAGCAGAACCACGAGTAGGTGCAGGAATGTGAACAGTGTCACCTTTCTTGCCCTTGAAGTTCATCTTCATAACCAAGTTCGCAAGAACCAAGTTTTTCTTGTAGGCGGCTACGATTTCATCTGACCAAATTTCAGGGATGAATGTTGCGCCTGTGGTGGTAGTCACCGAGTTTGTGGGGGAAAATGATGTTGCCATTTGTGTACTCCAATAAAATCAAAAGTTAAGTTATTTGACCCTACCCTCTGCGTATGCTGACATGATTTCATCACTTAAAGCATCGTAGCGGTTCGGGTCTTGCATCTTCAGCCGAATAAGGTCTGCCCTTCGGTAAACTCGTTTTCCAGACTCTCCAGTACCACCTACATCAACAGTTGCCGCTTTAAGGTTTGACTTGCGTTGGGTTTCCCCTGCATCGCTAGTCTGTTTTGCCTTAACGCCCTTCAACTGCTTGTAGGTGCTCAACAATTCGTTAGCACTGTCATAGTCAAACTCACCATCAGCTTTAGCGTACAAACCAATACGAACAGGTGAAGATTTCACCCAATTCACAAAGTCTGAGTCTTGAACAATCTGACCGAAATCAGGGTGTTCTTGCGCCAGCTTTTGCTGAATCTGCATCTTTTTGAAGTCTTGACCCGCTTGGCGAGCCGCAACAACATCAGGATGGTTATCAACAGTCTTACGAACAGCCGCCTGTGGATTCTCGAAAAAATCTACTTCAGGTTCTTCCTCTTTAATAGGTTGAGACTTATCAGCAAGGTTTTGCTTAATGAGTTCATCGGCGAGTTTTCTAACTTCACCAACTTCTTGAGCTTGCTTGCCAATTAGCTTTTCAGCCTCTTGGTGCATCCTGATAATGTCAGATAACTGTTTGCCCCGATACTTATCAGGAATATCATCTGAACTATGCTCAATTGTTGATTCAAGTTTCTTCTGCTCAACAATGTCTAACTCACTCTGCATCTCGTCTGGATTGTCAATCAACATATTTTTCCTTTTTCCTGCCACTTTTGGGTTCTAGGATACACAACGGCATAAATGCTTATGTTGTGGTTTTGCGCTCTTGCACCAATTTATCCCGATGTTTCTTGTCAAATTTCATCCATGAAGATGGAAAATGACCCGACCAACCTTCTAAATTGACGCTAGGTGCGCTGATTGTGCGATTGGCTGAACCACCGCACTCACATTGAGTTACTTGCGCCTCATAATCGCAGTATCTCTCAATTCTGTGTCCACTCTCGCAGACAAATTCATACATTCTTTTCATTCAATTCCTCGTAGGCTCGTTCGCTGACCTCTTTCAAGGTTTTCAGCCAAGTCAAGATGGAAAGTTCACCCTTGCGAAACTGCAAAGTCTTTTCATCAGGAATCACGCTTATATTATTGAGTGACTCTATCATATTGTCAATATCAATAATTAAATCCTTCCAACCTTCCATCCCCATCATCTCGAATCTACTTTCGTAGTACTTTTGTAGTGATTGGTCAAGTGCCATAAGATTTTTCCAAATACTGATGAAGTCTTGTTAAAGTTTGCAAATTGTCTTTAATCAATCCTAAAGCTCTATTGCAATTACCACAAAGAAGTCCTCGAATAATTCCTGTTTTATGGTCATGGTCAACATTTAATTTTTTATCTAATTCATTTTGATGTGTTCCACATCCTGCACAACAAAAATGCTGTAATTCAAGCAATTTTTCATAATCTTCATTTTTCATTCCATAAGCATTTACAAGCCTTCTATTTCTGTTTTTTTCTTTTACTTCAGGCTTGTTTCTATAATTATCTCGTGCCGCTTTACAAGAGGCATGATTTTTCGTTCGTTCTTTGCATATTTCTTTATTTTTTTCATAGTATTTCTTTGAATACTCTTTGCGTTTTTGCTTAAGTTTTTCCTCTGGAGTCATGGCATAGCCGCTTTAATTGCGTCAGTAGTGGTTGCCGCATCAATGGCTATCTGCATGGTGGTGTACTTGTCCCGCACAGCTTGTCTTGCCGCTTCTGCCGCTGTTGCCTCGGAGGGAATGGTTGCCTTAATGTCCAAAGGCGCAAACTCAGCAGATCGTGCTGTGCGTCTAGCATTATGGGCAATGGTCTTGGCTTTATCAATGTTGATGGTAATCACTCTGAATACTCCCATGCGTTGCGAAATGTGCGGTCTGACGGAATGTCAGCGACATCCACAATCTTGTAAGGCTTGCCAGCGGGAACATCCTTAGCGGCAATTTCCTCAATGGTTAAACCACACTCAGCGGCTGGAATGATGACTGCAACACCACCATCATCGTTTGGATAAATAATTCTTGAGTTCATTTTTGTCCTTTAGCGGAATACAGAAACACCGTTATATGGAAGATCAATGTTTGTTGTGAAATTTGCATAACTGTTTCTTATTCTTAATGACCCTGCCAGCATCCTTGTTGTTGGGTCAACAGGGTCAAGTGCTAACCAATTGGTTTGACCAGTTCCTGAACCAGCCCCTGTTGAACCCGACCAAACATAATTTGCATCAGGCATTGCTGTTGTAAAATTAATTGTTTGATCTCCTGTTCCATTATCCGTAATACTCGACACATTGCCACTTGCACGAATAGATGGTGTGCCAGTTCCGTCAAAGTTCACCCAAGCTCTACACATATACAGAGGTGCAGTGCCTGACACAGTTGCAACTTGTGCAGAGTTAATTGTTGGTGTTGTTAATGTTGGTGATGTGCCTAATACATTTGCACCTGAACCAGTTGAAGTTGTTACCCCAGTACCACCATTAGCAACAGGTAAAGCAGTACCTGATAAACTAATTGCCAATGTTCCACTACTTGTAATTGGTGAACCAGTGATAGATAGGAATGCAGGAACTGTAGCGGCAACGCTTGTAACTGTTCCTGTTGCAGAAACTGTTGCCCAACTGGTTGTAGTCCCATTAGTAGTTAGGTATTTACCCGAATTGCTTGTTTGACTAGGTGCAAGAGCATCAAATGCCGCTGTTGCCGTGGTCTGTCCTGTGCCGCCATTTCCAATTGCAACAGTACCAGTGACATTGCTTGCAGTACCAGTAGTATTCTGGTTCAAGGTAGGAATATCAGCGGCAACAATTGCTCTGAATGTCGGTACTCCAGCAGACCCATTAGGTGCGGCTAAGACAAAGTTTGCAGTCTTAGATGCGTAGGGATTCTGAGTGTCACCATAACTTGCCGCCAAACTGATTGTTGGAGTTGTTCCACCAGTAGACGCAATAGGGGATGTAACGCCAACAGAAGTAACACCTGTATTGGAAATAGTCACATTACCAGTAGCACCTGAAACAGAGATGCCAGTACCAGCAATGGCTGATAACACGCCTGAGTTGGCAATAGTGATAGAACCAGCACCCTCAGTAATGCTAATGCCAGTTCCATCAGTTAGGAAAGCATTTTCCCAAACACCAGATACAGCATCGTAAATCAATGTGTTTCCAGATGCTAATGATGTGAAATTCACATTTCCATCTGTTCCACCCAATACAGAACCGTATGTCGGGCGAACAAACAATACGCCATTTGATGAGCTAACATGAACAACAGCCGCCACAAGGCAAATAGCATTAGGCACTGCTGGTTTAGTCTTGGTCAATCCACCTGTTACAGATGGGTTGTAGTAAAGAACATCACCTTGCGCCCAACTCTCTGCTCCACCAGTTGTATTGATTGACTTGACTTCACCAAAAGTCGTGACAAATACCCAATCGTTTGTAGAGCCAGTTTCAGCGGCAACACCAAGAATGTAACTTGATTCTTCTGGTTGCAAACTTGTAGCTGGTGCGGCTGTCAATCCACCACTAGCACCAAGAGTACCAGTGAACATCAGCACTTGACCTTTAGTAGCCGCTGAAGATAACTTAACCCGATAATACAGTTCTTCACCAATGTGTTGAATCTGATTGCCATTCATCTGGAATGACAATGTTTGGAATTGATCTTCAGCGTTGTAATACAACTTACCAGTTGCATTTGTAACTGTTGCGGCAGTATCAAACTGGATGAAGTCAGGTGATGAAATACCACCTGTAATCCCTGTCATTGATGTGATGTTGTTGTTTACGCCAGCAGTTGCCCAACTTTGGTCAATTTTCTGCCAAACAGTACCATTGAAAACTAACCAATCCCCTGCTTGCCAATCTGTAATGCCATCTAAGTTAGTAGAACCAGCAACAGAAACAATGTAGTAGTAGCCACTAACACCAGTGCTACTCGCAAGAGTTGGTGTATTGGTAGATGCGTTCCATGTACCTTGATATGTCAGTCCACTGCCACTGACAGTAGCCCATGAAAGAGCAGTGCCATTGGTAGTTAGATATTTACCTGAGTTACCTGTCTGGCTAGGAATCAGATTGTTAATCTGAGTTTGAAGTGAGGCTAGAGTATCAAGTACAGACTGAGAAGTGCCGCCACCATTAGTAATGACTTTGATGCGTTCTGCAAGGTCAGGAGCAACAACCTCACCAACATTGAGTTCAACACCAGAAGAAAGTGTAATGATAAGTGAACCATCAAAATCAATACGAGCAGAGGAAACAGAAATACCATCAACACCATCCATTCCATCACGCCCATCTCGACCAGAGTCACCCTTATCACCCTTTGCGCCATCTCGACCTGCTTTTCCATCTTTGCCATCCCTTCCATCCTTGCCGTCACTACCATCACGACCATCTTGGATAGAAGCAACACGCTTTTCAATAGCATTGCCTACATCGTCAAAACGAGAACGAATATCAGATTCGATCTTCTTTAGGGCTTGGACAACTAAGTCAACATTCTCACCAATCTTCTTCTTTTGCACTTCTTTGGCTTGAAGAACTGACTGACGCACTGAATCCAAAACAGCCATCTGCTGTTCAGGAGTCATATTCTTGAGAATTAACTCTTTGGCAAGTTTTTCTACATCCATTATTCAGTACCAGTTTGTGCAGAACTCAATTGCTTGGTAAGTTGGTTCAAGAAATCTTCTTCCATGCCTGAAATCTTGTTGTTTTTCTCTGCCATTTGCAGTTCAACAATCTTAGACTTGTTCTTGATGTCAGCTTCTTTCAGCATCAACTCGGCAATCTTAACTCTCTTGTCAAACTCTTTGGAGGCTTGGTCATCTTCATTAGGAAGATTCTTAGTCATTGCCGCCATGTTTTTGGCTTGCATTTCTTGAGGCATTAACTGAGCCTCAACAGACAATTTCGTAGCTTCAGCCCGATTTTGTTCAGCCTGAGTGGTGTTTACAGCAATCTGAGCCTGTGCCGCTTGTAATGCCAACTGCTGTTGAGCCTGTTGCATCTGCTGTGCTTCAGGATTTGGTTGCATCATCTCATCCAACTTGGCAATCAACTCCATTCTGTTGCTCAAACTAGAGTTTGCAACGATACCTTTAAGGATAATCGGCAAAACAGGAGTCTCAGCACCCAAAGTCTGCAACAAACCAATGAATTGCTGTTGCTCATACTCACGAGCAATGATGCCAAGGGTAGCAGTAGGCACAAAATTCATGTCCACAGAGGGGTAACGCTCTGGGTCAAACTGCATATAGCGGAAAGCCGCCTTTTTGATGAATGGAATCAAGAAATCTTCTTGGAAATTCACCAAAGTACGCTTGTATTTCTTGATGATCGAGGCTACTGCCATCGACATACCACCACCATCACGAGCAGATTGGCTGACCATACCCTGAGAATCCAATGTTCCAGTGGCTTGGAGCAACATACGCTCAAATTCTTTGGCAGTGGCTAGGTTGTTGGGGTCAGTTTGACCAAACTTGAATGGGTAAAGAATCTCGCTTGGTGAGCCATTGGTAAGAATAGCTTTTCCGGGCTTTACCTCAAACTTCATACCCCTTGGCAAACGAGTTGCATCCATTGCAATCATGGGGGAAGTGCTTAATGCCAGTGAATCCAAGTGACTGCGAGTCTGTGCATCAATGGCTTTTTGCATATTGAATGCTTTTTCCACTGTGCCACGACCCAACAAACGATTAGGAATCGTATCGTCTTGGTAACTCAAGACAGGACGATCTTTCATCATGTATGGGTTTTCTTCAGCCTTCAACAACAAACCATCATTGGCAATCACAACAATGGCTTCAACCATGTCGGTGTAGTCTTCAGCCGCTGAGTTCTCAGGGAACAATTCAACTATGTCTTTGTTTTCTGCTAAGTTGTTCAGGTACTCACGAGGCACAAGACCATAGTAGGTCAACAGCAATACCTTTTCATCCTGATACTGAGATACCTCTTGGGTAGGCTCAAGGTCAGTGTCTTCATAGGTAGCGGTAATGTCCACCTTGCGGTAGATGCCCTTCTCAATACCAGCAACCACCTTGTGTATTGAGACATACTTCTCAATAGCAACACCCATACAGTCATCAATGGATGTGCCGTTAGGGTCAAACAAGAAGTTCTTGGGATTGATCGGCATGATTTTCACGCCAATTCTGTCTCTCTCAATCACACCAATTGCCGCCTGACCTTGCATATTGGGAATGGGCTGAGTAGCAGGGATATATTCTTTTTCGGTCTTGACAATAATCTCGCCAATGCCTGTTCCATAGATTTCAGCCATCAACTCGATCTGATCGATAGATTTTCTGATTTTGTCTTTTTTGAAGTCTTCCATCAGTTGAGCCTTGATTAACTCAACATCAATGGGGTTGCCGTTTACATCTTGGATATTGTCTTCAATGTCAAAGAACTCGCCTTGACCAAAGATTGCTTCCATGATTTCAGCGTGACGAGTCTCAACTGCTTGTTGTGTGGCAGGGGTGACGATACGGCTACGCTCTGACTCACGAGTCTTATCTTCTACAGCCCATTGACCTCGGAAGATGCGCTCATATTCAAGCCAATCAGGGAGGAAGTTTGTGTCTCGGTAGTCACGCCACTTAGTGCAATGGTCAGTAACAAATGCTGTCAGTTCTTTATCAGCCTCAGTAGGCTCATAAAATTCGTTTTGTTCAAGTTTGACTTGTTTATCTGTTGCCATTTATATCCCCGAAATTACATCTAGTGGTTGCCATTCATCTGAGTCATCTTCCTCAAAGTATGAAGTGACAGCAAGTTGATCGATGTATGACAAAGAGTCGGGTAAGTCATCATGTACACCATTGGCAGGGAACATTAAGAGTTGGTCTTTGAATTCATCCCAATCTTCCTCAGAGTTCAGCACAATGCGCCCATGCTCAAACCGCCCTTGGAGACTCCAGATAATCCTGTCTGTCTTTTTCCTGTTGCCATGCGTTAAGTCAACTATGTGTGAATATACATTATTTTTCCGCATTAAGTCACTCAAATACGGCAAAACTGCATTTTTTAACGCTCCCCTCTCAATTCCAACTGCCAAAGGGCGGTATTCCCTCATTTTCAGCAGAATCGTAGCGGCTGTTTCCCTAATGTCCCACCGACCAAAAGCAATCTCTTTGACAAACCACTTCCCATCATCTGTCACCTTAACCACAGAAATAGCTGTCTGATCTAGTCTTTTCTTGGAATTGGCGGCTTGTTTGGCAACTTCTTCAAATCCAGCCAAGTCCACAGCAATGTAGTAGCTTCCATATTCAGGCTCAACGCCATACTTCAACCATTCTTCTTTGAAGACATCACTCCCCGCATTGTCGAAAGAAGCCATATACTCTTGCTTGAAAGCGAAGCTCGAAAGGGTTTTCTTTGCGCTCTCGATTTCAGAGGGGTCTATCAGGGGGTTGTCTTTGGTGGTGAAATGCCAACTTTTCCAATCTTCATCGGATTCTGAGTTTCCAAGTTTGAAGATGTCATAGAAGAAGTTACGACCCTTGGGAGTACCGATGAACATAGCCCGACCTTTTTTGTCAGACAGAGAAGCACGAATAACCTGTTCCCATGCTTCTGGTTTGATGTCGGCAACCTCGTCAAGCACAGCGTAGGTGAGTGACACTCCTCGCAAAGTATCTGGTCTATCCGCACCTCTAACATAGATTTTTGCTCCGTTTATCAGGGTGATGTCCATGTTATTGATGTGGCTAGACTGAATCACTTCTCTGCCCAACTCCATCAAGACATCCCAAATAATCTGTCTAGCTTGTCCATTGGTAGGCGCAACATACAGCACAGCAGAGCCAGCAGTACATTGGAGTCCTTCAATCAGGAGGGTAACGGCTGAGAGTCGTGACTTACCGCATCTTCGACCAGCGGCAATGACTTTAAACCTTGTTTTATCACTAAAAACAATTTGTTGCCAAGGTAACAAGCTAAAATTTAAATCAGACATTGTGATCTTTCAAATACTGCATTGCCTTTAACAAGACATCTTGATTGTCCTTGAAAGAGCCTAATCCTGTGTTGCAGTTTTTGCAAAGTAACTTCCTTGTTTTTCCAGTTAAATGACAATGATCTACAGCTAACCTTGCTAGTTCCTTTGTCTTTGAATGTACAAAAGTTTCTGGGTTATTACAAATAGCACATAAACCTTTTTGTTGTTTGTGCATCTGCTCGTAATCTTCGTATGAAAGACCAAACTTCCTTAAATTTGTTGTTCGTTGATATTTCTTTACCTTATCAGGATTGTTCTTTTTCCACAACAACGATGCAACTTCTAACTTTTCCTTGTTTTCTTCTTTATATTTTTTAAGTTGGACTTTAAGTTTGTCTTTTTGATCTACATAGCGTTTTGCATGGTATTTCTTACTGCAATCAATGCAATGATACTGAAAGCCATCCTTTTCTTTTTTTGCTTTATGGAAGCATGAAGTTGGCTTGTACTCAACACAGCTAAAGCAAAGTTTTGTTTCCATGTAGCCATCCTTTATAGATGGTTCATTATATCACAAACATTCTTTAAAGCAAAGACTTCTTGTTGCCAAGGGAGGAGACTGAAGTTCAGATCAGACATCTTTGCTTTCTATATCTTCTGCATCTATAGGGTTTTCACCAATGACTACACCACCTATGCCTGAGATGGTGATGTTGACAGCGGAGCGTTGTTTTCCTTCTTTTTCAAACAAGGAGACAGGAAGCATTCTGTCCATACAGAGTTTGAGTGCCGCCATTTGAGCAGGGTGTTCATCATTCATGGCAATCTCAACTGCCTTGTAGACAACATTAGAACCAGCACTGTTTATCAGGAGTTCTTTGAGTTCTTTGATTTTTTGTTGTTCAGTCTTGGGTAAGACGAGTGCCGCAGGGTTGTCTGCGTACTTTGATAAGGTCATCTTTCCTGTACCACGGGGGCGACCTCTTGGCATCGCCAAGTTGTCTTGTTCCTTCGGAGGACGACCCTTTTTCTTCAGGTTATCAGGAAGTGCATCTACAGCGTTCATCTTTTATCCAGTTAGAGGAAGAAGTTGTTGGTGGCTTCCATAAAGCAGGATTGGGTTCAATTCAACAACAAACAAAATCCCACGGAGCTAAACCGTTTCCACCAACACGGCTGGTGACTATTACTAATAGTACCTAGTGACAATCCCCATGCGTCTTGATGTTGGTACTCACTTTACATCAAAAAGCGAGTCCACAACAATTAAAGTTTTTTCCATTCTTCAAAAGACAGTTTCAAGGCATTAGGGTCACCAGCAGAACGCTCGTGGTTATATTGTGAGCGGCTATTTATCTCTCTTACCTTTTCAGCATTTTCATCTTTTGATTTTTTAATATCTGACATAACAGCACCTTGAATTGCCGCACCACCAAGGATTGAGCCTCCAATTACACCTATATCACTCAAACTGCTTCTATAGCCGCCACCACCTCCACCACCTTCAATTGGTGTAAGTTCATCATTACGCTTTTGAATACCTTTAGGCATGATTTTCCTTTAGCAGAATTTGAAGTTAGCACACACTTTACATCAGAATCAGATTCTTGTATAGTGGAGACAAACGGGGGCATCACCCACCCCTCTATGCGGTTGAGCCGACCAAGTAGGATAAGCGTAGTGAACCATGTAGTTCTTCAGTAAAGAGTAATCTTGAACGGGGCTGGTAGCGTGGAGAGATAGCACTGACAAGCATCTCTAACTTAGTATAAACGAGAGGCTCTCCTTTAAAAAGGATTACACCCACACACGGGTGACTTTCCTATTCCGTCCTCTCCCCTAATCCAGATTACCTTATTGTGTCGTACAGTCTGATTTAGCTTTTCGTGTGCGTAGGAGGGTTCACAAATATTTACAACACCACGCATACCCCCTCCCCCCTATCAAAGTGAGCACTCACTTACAAGTGAGCACTCACACACATAGAAGTGAGCACTAACTAACCTACCCAGTAAGCACTTACTAACATTCCACTTGATGCGATAAATATTATGTTAAGTCAATCAAGCATATAGGGGCTATGCACCATTATCCCTAGACCTGATAAGAATCCTATTCTAAATTTCACAATGCGAAATGAAAACTATGTATTTCACGATATGGAATTGCACCTATATAGTGCAGAGTGAATACTAACAACACCTAAACGGTGCATGATTTTATAATGTGAAATGCTGTGCACCATATTGGGTTTTCCACAATATGAAATTCTATATAAATCAATGGGTTATAGTGTCGCACAATATGGCATGAAACATGCATAGTATTATTGTCCGATATTGGACTACTCTTGAATAGGTGTTGATAAAATGAAAAATCCGTACAAAGCAATTTTAAAAAACCTAGATTTAACCTATAAGACAATTCTAGGGGAATCCTCTGCTAAGACCGTCAAAGGGGAAAAGATAGGTTATTTGACGGGCATTGTGTATTTAGTCCCTGATAATAAGCTTTGTCCCTTAGCTATCTCTGCGGGATGCATCACGGGATGTTTAGCTACTGCGGGACGGGGTGCATTTAATTCCGTACAGTTAGCCCGTAAAGCTAAGACCGATTATTTTTACAATCATCAAAAAGCCTTTTTATTGTCTTTATGTGCTGACATTTGGACATTGTCAAATAAAGCTAAAAAATTAGGTCTTATTCCTTTGATCCGTCCTAACGGTACATCCGATATTCCTTATGAGAATATAGTAGTGCTGGACGAAAAAAATATTTTTCAGCTATTCCCTACAGTTCAATTCTATGATTACACTAAACACCCGTCCCGTAATTTGACAGGGAAAACGACAGGTAACTACGATCTAACCTATTCATTCTCTGCAATTACCCCTAAGCCTATCAGCATCAAAGGGTTAACTAATCCTAATAATTCCCGTGTAGCTGTCGTTTTTCAAAGCCAAATCGATATCCCTAAAACCTTTAGATCATGGGATGTAATTGACGGGGATAATTCTGACGTACGTCATATTGAACCTAAAAACGTAGTAGTAGCTTTATACGCAAAGGGTAAAGCTAAACGGGAAAATAACGGATTTGTTCAGATCAAAGGGGTACATTATGCATAAACAAAACAAATTCAATACATTATCCGAAGCTTTAGAATCGGAAAATATCTCTCATATGTGGGATAGTAGACCGTTAGCCTATGATCAAACCCTGTCGTTAACCTATCAGGACGGGACTAAATACGGTCATTATGTGTCGATTTATAGGGATGAACGGGGCTTATATGAGCGGCCTATTCATTATTCCCGTAATTAAAAGCATAGACTGTAAACCCTTAATTTAGGGGTTTATGGCCTAGGTTTTCACAATCTAGGGTTTTCCATCAATCAACTAATAGGTGTAAATATGACAATCGAAAAACGCTCAATTCGTGCTATTGCTTTAGATATCCGTAAAGACTGGGTAAAAGTTAACTATGCGGCTAAGCCCTATCTCGATGCTATGCTTGAATTAGATTCTATAAATGATAAGTATTATGAAGATTCTGCAAAATCCGTAGTGCTCTATTTTTTGTCCAATGCTTCAAGCTTTAGGGGTGAACGGGCTAAAGCATTGAAGACTGAATTAAAAGCTTTGGGAGCATAAACATGGAAAAAATCGACCAAATTATTGTAGGTGTATCGCTTACCGGTTTTTTTTGCTTGATGCTAATCATTAGCATATGGGGGTAAAAATGAAATACTTTTATGTTCGTCATCAGCACTATTCAGAAAATACATCAGTCTACGGATACGGAGATTTTCCCGAGCAAATAGCATTTTTGGCCTTAATTGTCGAAGCAGATACCCTAAGAAAAGCGCAAAATAAAGTTAAAAAGGTTTATCCTAGGGTACATTTCAATGCGAATAGCCCGGTAAATACGCATTTTTTACTGCCAGAAAATGATAGGTTTTTGGACTATTACATCAAATTACCCGAAAACCACGATTCTAGATTATCTCCGGCTAATCAGGAATTGCACAATCGATGCATTCAATCAATGGAAAAGGCTATAGCATGATATACGCCACAATAGCCCTACTGCTAAAAATAATACTCAGAAAATAGTTAGTGAGTACTTTTCAAAATTAAGCCCTTCGGGGCTTTTTTTACGCCTACCTATACCCTACCATAGACCTACCTATAAAAATCGATTCTAGCCACTTTTAAACCCGTTTAATCGATATCATTGTCACCTGTTAAGCATAGCCCTATCCGGTTTATATCGTGCTCAGGTCTTAACCCTAGATTGTAAAAGTGACTAGCCCATTGCAAAGCCACTCTAGCCCCTACTTGATCCCTGCCATCACCCAGCGTTTTAAGGATCAACATTTCGTCACTAGTGAGCGTTAAGTAGATGTTATTCGGGTGTTTTTTGTGCGCCATGTAGGGTATGTCTTAGGTATTCTGCGATCAATAGGGCTTCCGCTTTGTTTATGTCCTTTTTGAGCTTTAATTTGGCTTCAGGCCATAGGTATCGCGCCATGTCCAGCGATTCATTCTTATCTGCTGTCAAGTGAAAATGCTTTTTCCATCGTTGGGGTGTGACTAAATGCACAGGGTATCGGGTCAAATCACATACTGCCGAAATGACCCCTACTGCCCGACCAAATGTAAAAGTGCTGGAAACCCCTTGGCTTGGCATACTATGCACCTGTTCCATGCATATCTCTGCGCCTTCTTTTGGGTCAACAATGCTCAGAATTCGACTTTTAAAGACCAAAGCCAATATGTGCTTGTCTTTATGCTCAATGTCAAACGCTTCTAAGTAGTTTCCCTCATGGTCGACAGCACCTAGTGCGCCTGATACAGCTCCGGGGTCTATGCCCAAAAAAATAGTCATAAAGATATACTTTCCGCATCTTGTATGCGCTGTTGTCTGGTTTTGCGCTTTCCTCTTTTGACATCAAAAATTAAATGTCTTGGCAAAGGATAAAGCAAATTTTCTAATTGTTTGAGCTTCATTTCAGCATTATTTTTTATCGCATCTTGTATTTTTACAATGTCATCATCTTGATAAATTGTGTTTGGATGTGTGTTTCCAGCTTGCCAAGTGCCATTTTTTAACTTGTCTCTTATGTTGTTTTTTTGTGTGTCAACTCGCAAATTGGAATAATGATTGTTTAAGACATTGCTATCAATGTGACAACAAACCATGTTTTTTGGAATTTCTCCATTCCAAAGCATATAAACAAGCCTATGAATAGCAAAATTTGTTTGCTTTCCAGTAAAACCAATCCGTAACGAAACTTTTAGATACCCATCTTTATCAGAATAAGGTTTAATTGTTTTTGTTCCATATATTTCACCATCTTCACAAACCCAGTATTTGTGAAACTGTTTCCATTCCCTGTTATCAATCCCGATGTAAATCATTGATTTCCTTCATTATTTTGGTCAATTCCTGACTGATGCCCTTGAATATCCCTGTTGGGTGCGTTTCCAATTCTTTCGCCCGATGCCATGCCTGAGCTTTCCAACCATTCGTTGATGCTAGTTTCACCAAATGGGCGAGTGTGGATTGGTATGTTTCTAACGCAATCCCCTGTCGTGTAAAGTGCTTCGGTGATTCTGACAACGGGGTGGAGTCTGTTTCCATCTCTGACTTCATCGAGGAGTCTGTTTGCTTCATTTTTTGTCATGCCTGTCTTCCTAAAAGTGCTCTCATTCGTGCCAGAACTTCAGGGTTTGGTGGTGCTGTCTTCAGCCTGTCTTCATCCAGTTTGACAAGGGCAGGGTCACGCTGTGAGCTTGAGGGTACGGTCTGATGGACAATATCTGCCTTGTTGAACAAGGGTTTGGCAATGTTCTGGTTTCTTACCCAATTGCGCCATGTGGCTTGCCAATCCAACTTCACACCTGCCGCACCTGCTTTTGCTACCCAATAGTCTTTGAACGAGTCAAACACCTTTTGAGGGTTTAAGTCTGGTCGTTCTGTTTGGCAGAATTCTGTCCAAGAATCAGGTAACTCAAAATCTGTTGAAAGGCGTGAGCCTTTTGTTCTTTGTTTTGTTGGCGGTTCATCAATACTATGGTTATTGGTTATTGGTTCTTGGTTATTGGTTGGTTGCACGACCGTTGAACATGAATCCAACGACCGTTCAACGACCGTTGAGTTTCTGTTGAGTGCTCTTTTTGCGGCTGATGCTTTGCCAGCTTTTGATGCTGTTTCAAGTTGTTGTTTATAAAAGGAAATTTCTTTATCGCATCTATTGTGATGCCATTCGTCATTTCGTAATGTGAAAAACATCCCCAAGATTCCGTTTAGAGCATCTTGTTGGTCACGAGCATTGACTTTTATTGATAACTCGAAAATTGAGTTCGGCAATGGATGTTCAGTATCGTAATAAAGCCAAAGAAGTTTGAGATAAATCCCCACTTCCTCATTTGTTAAGAAAGAAGTGTCTTTGATAAAGTCACCAATGTGATGTTGGTAATAGTGCATTTTCCCACGCCCTAAAATCCACCCTGAAAAGAAACTGCGGCAGGAGGGGTGGGTTCTCTTTTCAATGGGGTAGCTACTCCCCATTTAGCCGTGTTTCAAACAATCATACATCAATAACAGTTGGTGTTGCAATTGTTTCCGTAGCAACAAGTGGTGCAAGTGACATATTTGCCGTTTGCATAGTATGTATGCGTTGAACAAGCCGCCCACAATGTGAAGCTGGAAAGTGCTAAATATGCGCCAATGATGACTTTTTTCATGGTTTCCCCTGTTGTTGACTCTTTTGAAGTTCGATTAAATTCTTGAGGTAATTTCGTAACCAGACAGAACCGCCTAACCTACGAAACTCTGACCATTGGTCAAAAGTAACTCTGGTTGCGATTTTGTGTGGACTACCTGTGATTTCTGATTTGTTTCGTGCCATGCGCCTAAAGTATCAGTGAGGTTAGTGTTTGACAATAAGGGTATATCCTAGTGTACAACAGAATATATAGTGTCGTACATTATCCATTCAACAACTTGAGAGGCGTACATGAAATTTGATATTTTTCCTGATGAACTGCAAGATATTGACTATCGAGATGAAGACTATGAACTCAGGGTTAAATGGTCGTATGACCCTGATTACAGTCCCAAAGAGGGACTCTACAGCAAATACTGTTTTGAGCTACAGAAAAAAACCAATGGCATTTGGGTAGACATCACTGATGACCTGACTGACAGAGACTTTGCCAAAATACTTAAATTCATTAAGGAGAACGACCATGATGACATTCTCTGAATTGTTTGGGCGTGTGGCACTCATTGTTGCTTTGCTGATGGGTGTAAACCATGTCTTGACACGGCCTGTCACGCCACAGAGCATCCAAGTGGCCAGCAAGAAGAAAAGTCTTCTAAAGGCTTGTATCAGGCTTCACAAAAAGAAAGCAAAAAACTATGCCACCGTTTGCGAAAAGAGAGGAATCTATGTCTGAATTCAACAAGCCATCAGAACCCGATTTCTACAATCATATTGAGAGCATGAACAGGGTAAAGAAAGCATTTGATGAAGAAATGCAAATGCGAGCTAAGACACAACAACAAGTCTATGACGAACTCAGGAACGACATTCTTGAACAAGTGGCACTTGATATTGAGAAGATGACAGGCTTTGGTAAAGATACTATTAGCAGTTTTGCAATTTACATCAGGAACATGAAATGCCTAGACCAAAATCAGAGTTAACCACTACAGCAAAGCGTATTGGCGCAAAACTTACGACATGGCAGTATGAGGAATGGAAACGAATTGGCGCATCAAAGTGGCTTAAGCAATTGCTGACAGAGAGCTATAAAAAGAGGGTGCAGGAATGACAAACGCATTTGACTACAAAGGTCAACCATCAATCTGGACACGAGATGCTGAATTGAAGATGATAAATAATGGCAAAATTCTTGGTTTAAAACGCAGAGAACAAATCAGAGAAAAAGAAATTCAAGGCCATCATCCACTACAAGCAAGAAAGAATAAAAAGTGAAGACAGCATTTGACTATCAAGGGCCGTCAGTCTGGTTGCGTGATAAACAACTCAAACGCTACATACAGGGCGAACAGAGCGCAAAGAAACGACAGGAAAAAGGCGACATTAACGACAAGAATCAAGTATTGATTTACTCAAAATCTTTGTTTGACAAGAAATGATTCAGCAAATAAGAACATTCTTTGGCAAACAAAGAGGTGAGAGTGGTAAGCGTAGAACTGAAGTAAAGATGGGAATTGCTTGGATTTGCTTGGGTTGCGGCAAAGTGTTCACTAACAAGTCTCTTGCAGACATTCATAAGTGCATTAGGGAAACTCCCTATAGTAATTATGATAATGTCTGACAGAATACACACATTGATAGGTTTTTTAACAGGAGTGAATGATGATTGATTTAGAAAGAGAAAAGTGGATGGCACTGCAAGACATCAACTCAGAAGATGTTGCAGATGCGATATGTGATAGCCAAGCTATCGTAGAAGCAATACAGTCAAACGCATGGGCTGATGTTGCAGACATGGTTCGATCAAGAGTCGAACTCAAAGCAGAACGACTTGCACAAACAGCATTAGAAATACCGCTGACTCCTTGGGTTGACAGTGATGAAGAATTGCAATTGTGGCGTTATTACCGCATGGAATTACAGCGTGAAGCTATTGAACAGAACAAGCCTAAATTGCCTAAAATCAACCCTTACCACAGCGAGGCCAGCAATGAAAACTAAGCTGAATCTTGAAAGAATCATTGAGGAGCATTCCAATGAGTATTACTGTTCGTTCTGCATTAAACCTCGCAACCCAACAGATAAATGTTGCGATGACTCGTTTTTTATCTTATTTTCAGATTTGGACTCCCACACTCAGTTTGAGCGAGCGCACGAAATTGCGACAAAAGGCGGCTAGAAAATTGAAAGAGAAGCCTAAGACGCAAAGGGTGGTTATGCCATCCAAACTAATCACCGACCCATCATTCGGGTATGTGAACTCAGCCCTGACCGATGTGTCAGCAACATGGAAGAAGCATTCAACAGGAGTGAAAAATGCTGGATTATTCAACAATCCTAATGCGGATAGAGAGAACGACAAAGAAGTTAGAGGAGAAGTGCCTACACAAAAAATTCGAAGGGTTCAGTAGCGATATTGCCCTAATCCACAGTGATCTAACACTGTTGGCAATGTGGGCAGTAAACAAAGAAGCGATAGATATTTTTAACGATGCGATGGGAGTCAAGGAATGAATCAAGAACAGGTGTTAAGTCTTCTCGGTAAGAATGTCAATGAACATACTGAGAAGAAAGGAAAATTGACATATCTTTCATGGGCGTGGGCATGGGCAGAAGCAATAAAAGCAGACCCCGATGCAACTTACAAGATCGAGATGTTTGGGGACAAATGTTTCATGGACATAAACGGCACTGCAATGGTGTTCGTAACAGTCACTATGTTTGGCAAACCAATGACTTGCCAACTTCCAGTGATGAATCATCTTAATAAAGCAATTGAAAATCCTGATGCATTTGCAGTCAACACCGCCATCATGCGTTGCATGACTAAAGGATTGGCACTGCATGGACTCGGTATGTACATCTATTCTGGAGAAGATTTGCCTGAAGGCGAGGGTTCAGACATAGATGTAGGCATGATGATTGACCATTTAGCGGCTATTGAAGCGGCATCAACAATGGATGAATTGAAGGAGGTTTACGCCACTGCTTATAGAGCTTGCAATGCTGATAAGACTTGGCAGAAAAAAGTAATTGATGCCTATGAAAAGCGTAAAGGAGCATTGAAATGAACAACCCACCAGCATTTCCAATGTGCATTGATGATGGAGAAACCCGCAAATATATGATTGGCATGACCTTGCGTGACTACTTTGCGGCAAAGGCTATGCAAGCGTTAATCGATAATGATGGTCTATTTTCAGAAATACCAACACAGGCTTACGCTTTGGCAGACGCAATGCTGAAAGCGAGGGAAGCATGAGCGATATTGAACAAGGCACACCAGAATGGTTTGCACAGCGTTGCGGCAAAGCTACGGCTTCTCGTATCTCTGACATTGTTGCTAAGACAAAGACAGGCTACAGCACCAGTAGAGCAAACTACATGGCACAGTTGGTAGTCGAGCGCATGACTAACCAAGTGGCAGAGTCATACTCAAATGCCGCAATGGAGTGGGGTGTTGAGAACGAACCTTTTGCCAGAGCCGCATACGAGGTTAAGACAGGCAATACAGTCGATCAGGTAGGTGCTATTGACCATCCAAGGATTGCTATGTCTGCCGCCTCTCCTGATGGCCTAATTGGTGACGATGGATGCTTAGAGATTAAGTGTCCTAACACCTCAACCCACATTGATACCATTTTGGGAGATGAGCCAGCAAAGAAGTATTACGACCAGATGCAGTGGCAAATGGCGTGTGCAAACAGAAGTTGGTGTGACTTTGTGAGTTTCGACCCACGAATGCCAGCGCACCTACAACTGCTTGTCCAAAGAATCGAGCGCAATGACTTATATATTGCAGAACTCGAAAAAGAGGTTGTCCAGTTTCTTGTGGAAGTGGATGACAAAGTGAAAAAACTCAATGAAATTAAGGTGTAAATATGGAACAGCGTGATAACTCAGGTGTATTGTTTAAGAACGACAAGAAAGAAACAGGAAACCATCCCGACTACAAAGGGAACATTATGGTCAATGGGCAAGCCTATTGGCTGTCAGCATGGATTAAAGAGGGCAAGAACGGCAAATTCATGGGACTAGCAGTCAGCCCTAAAGAAGAACAAACAAGCCAGCCTCAAAGCAAGCCTAAAGCCAAGATTGAGGACATGGATTCGGATATACCTTTTTGATGTGACTCAATGGGGAAAGCGTAAGTGAGTACCCACTAACTTAACAGGAGTGAATGATGAGTAAACTTGACAATATACATTTTGGCGGTGAAGTGAAAAGATTCTTTGACTTGCCTATCTTTAATCGGGTGAGAACATCTGACCCAATAACCAGTTATGAAGCCGCTGATTCTGCAAAGGACTTGGCTTCTAAGCATTTTTCCATGATTGTGGACGCTTTAAAGGCTCATGGCTCGCTTGGTAAAGATGGAATAGCCCAACATAGTGGGTTAGAGTCTAATCAGGTTGCAAGGCGTTTAAACGAGTTGTCCAACATGAACTTAATTGAGTTGACAGGACGCACAGTCAAATCAAAATCAGGACGCAACGAGCGTGAATGGAGAGTTACACATGATTGAAAATGTACTTCACATAATCACTGTTTTGGCAATTGGTGGAGGAGCACTCATACTCGGCATATGGGTCTTCCTCCACTTCTTTGACGATTAAGCAACTAAGCCATTGAGGTAGGTGGTCTTACCAGCTATCTTGGTGGCAGTCAGTTCTTGTTTCTTGAGGTTGTTTGGGTCATAGCTGACATGAACCCAACCAGAATCAGGGACTCCTTGGGTATAGAACTCTAAGATCAATTGCGTGTAGTCGAGGTTGTCCATAATCCACTGAGCCAGATCAGCATTGGCAACACCAACTATCTCAATGTCAGCGGCTTGGCCTTTGCAGTGGTCAGAGGTTTTAGAACCTCCTACAGCGGCATTGGACTCAGGACTGCGATAACCTGAGTTCACAGTCACAGACTTTCCAAAGTGTTCACGAACAGGTTGAAGAACCATTTCGCAAAGAGTTTTCAAGTTCTCTAATGCCTCATCATCAGGTGTATTGTCTAGACCCAAACGAGTGGCAGTGTCTGACTTGGTGAGTTCTTTCAGGGTGAAGTTGGCTGATAAGTTCATGGTTTTCCTTTCAAGGTTTGGTAGATGGATTCGTAGGCTTGCTGACAGGCTGTGAGTTGTCTGATTGCTTCATCTCCTGAGTCGGTGATGGAGACAAGAGATCGAGCAGTCTCTGCGTCAAGTTCGGCTCTCTCTTGACCGCTATCTCCGCTGGCAGGGGCGGTATCTGTGGTGGTTTGTACGGGGCAGTAGGTTGCTTTGACAGGAATCCGCAACCGTAAAGCACCAGAATCAATGTCAGCATTACGCTTTTGTTGAACAAGTTTTGCATCTTGATTTGCTTTCTGAAGTTTAGTGGCTTGGGTTTGGATTGCTGAGACTAGGATTTGTTCTTTCTGCCTAGCCTCTGCATTGAGTTTGGCAATCTCAAGTTGCTGACGAGTAATCTCATCCTCTGAGCCTTTCCAATACCCACTACCAAATGCACTCAGCACCGCCAAAACGATGCCAAGAAGCACATAAGGGTTGAAGATACTCATGGCTTTGGTGGCTCATCAGAGTCAGCATCAGCATCAGCCTTGGCAAAAGCCTTGGCACTGGCTGAAACAGCACTACGACCAGCTACACCACCTAAAACACCAGTGATGAACACCATGATGGTATTGATTTGCTGTGTATATACCTTGTCAATTGCCGCCATGCCATTCATAGGCTGAGTCACAAATGAAACTGAGTACAAGAACATTGCCACTGAACCAAAAAGAATCATTGTCAAGCAGAAGATGACAAGTGCCCAAATTCTGACTTCAATTTCTTCAGCAGTCATGCGTGTGTTTTGTTTATATCCAACTGTAGGCATTATTTTTTCTCCACTTCAGGTTTAACAAGTTGCTCAGGACAAGTGCCTGTTGCAACACAAATAGGGGGCTTACATTCAGTATTTTCCCAATTTTGAGGGTCTTGGCAAGGGTAACGAAATCTGTCTTCACAGGCAGACAACAGAACCAATGCCATCAAACAAATAACTCTCATTTTTCTTTCTCCCTGTCTTTCTGTTCAACTTGTCTTCTCAATTTCTCTACTTTTTCAATCTGAGACTTAGCCTCATTTTTAGTCTCCAAGATGTCAAGATAAAGAATACCCATGATTGGCAATAGCAGAGCAATCAGTACGCAAGCGGCAATCCAACCCATTACTTCTTCCCCCAATGACTTACGAACAGTAACCACAGCCAAAGGTAGAGGAGGAATATAGAAGTCGCTATTACTGCTCCTAGCTTTGCTTGTAGGTTTCTTTCCTCCTCTTTGCGTAGCCATACCTCTTGCCTCTTAATTGCTTCTTGTCTCAACCTTGCCTGAGTCTGCTCCTCCTCAATCTTGTCCTTCATGCTAAAGACCTCTGAGTACAGTGCGCCCATCTCAGGAGGGCTTTGATACACCATACACTCACGAATCTGCACAACTAACGCATCCATCTCTTGCTGTGCCATCACCCTCTTTAAAGCCGCTTCCATGTGGTTTTGTTCAGGGTCATAAACTGTCAGACTCTTTTCTTCTTCTTCTCTGATGTGTGCCGCAAGTTGTTCTTGAAGTTTGAAAAACGATGTCAGGTTCTTAACGATTTCAACTTTGACTTGAGTTTCGTCAACAGCGACATAAGCAGACTTCTTGATTTTTGCCACAGGCTTTGCCGTGGTTGGCTTTCTCTGAGTGACTGATCCAGCATTGCTTTCGCTTTGAAAAAACCTTCCAAAGAATTTTCCAATTGACCCAAAGAATCCATGCACCTCTTTGCCAATTGCAATGGCTTCATCAGCAGTGGCTTTAATTTCAACAAAAGATTCTTTTGCTTGCTTATAAAGTTCACAGCCAGCTTGAATCTGTTTGACAAGTCCTGCCGCAAGGAGGCAAATACTGATTGGGTCAATTTTGTTTCCTTAGCGTAATCTTTGTTCTAGCATTTCTAACTCTTTAAGCTCATCAGGTGTAATGGCTTGATTGGGTTGATTGCCTTGATTGGGTTGATTGGGTTGTTCAGGCTTGGCAATACCCAAATCTTCCTCTGTTATACCTGCTGTCTTATAAGCCTCATTCATAAAGCCAACTGTTTTTAAAGCCAATTTTGTTTTTTCTTCTCCTGTGGCTTTAAGTGCTTGAGAATATGTTTGCTCTGCTTTTAGCAAGTCTCTAACACCGTTTTTACTGGTTGCAAATTTTGCCAAAGCTAAAGGTGTTAAAAGTATTCCACCAGCAGATAAAACTGTTCCTGCCAATCCAATTCCACCAGCAACAGATGCACCTGCTGTTATACCCAATAACACTTTTTGAGCCGAATCAGCTTGGGCAGACGCAAGAGCAAGAGAAAAAGTATTTTGTGGTTTTGCTTGGCTTAATCTTGCGGCATTCACAAGTGTTTTAATGTTATTTCGTATTTCTTCATCAGGTATTGCGGCATCAAATGTTCTTTTGAATTTTTTGTCTTGTAACTTTTTATCAAGAGACAACAAAGAAGCAACAGCAGTTTCTTGACCTTCAGTTCCTATCAATCCAGAAAGATAATTTTTTTGTAAAGACGCTTTAATTTCACCCACATTTAATTTTGGATTTATCGTTTGCGCTCTTTCTAATGATTTATATAGTTGGTCTATTTCTGTGACATTTCCAGTGGCAAATATGGTGTCCCCAACTCGCTCAACTGTTTTGTTATTAAGTTTTGCAAGTGATTCAGGAAACAACTCAGTCGTACTTTCTCTATAAAAATTAGATGTTTCTCTATAAGCCTCTTTTAATCTAGGATTTAGTTTTGACGCTGATAAATCCATCGCCTGTTCAATTGCGTTAATATTTTGAGACAAAACAGCTACCAATGGGCTATTTGCTCCAAATTCATTCTTAACATCTCTTAACTGAGCATTTAAATCAGAACGCAATTTATGTGCTTGAGTAAAAGTTATGTTGCCTTTTAGGTCAGAAATATTTTTAAGTTGAGTTACAACTTGATCGCTCAATGCAATATTAGGAGTCCCTGATCTAGAAATATCAGCCGCTTCTTTTAATCTTGCTAAAGCATTATTTGCTATTGGACTTACATCCACAGAAACATTTTTTCCTGCGTTCTCAATTACACCATAAGCCTCATTAGCCGCTAAACTTAGTTCTGATTGAGCATCCTTTATTGCCTCTTTATAACTTTTACCTGCCTCTACATCATCAACAATTTTAGGAGTAAATTGATTTAAGATTTTATCTCTTTTGTTTTGCAATGCTGTTGTATTGGCTTCTTCAAGTTTTGCAAATGTGCCTTTACCAGCTATTGAGCCTCTACCAATTGACTCAATAACTCCAGATGTAGATGATGGCTTAACTTGAAAACGAGTTAATCCACCCAAACCTTCTTCTTCCAATAAAGTTTGTACTTGTCTTTTTATTTCTATGTCTGGTGGAGCTTTTGTTGCAAATAAACCCAATGAAGGTAATTTTGCTTTTGCAATTTTAAATAAACTTCCACCTAATTTAAAGACAACATTCCCTGCCGCATCTATAGTTACTTCATTGATAGTGTTTGATAACTGTTCAGCAAACTGTTTAGTCAATGGCTGACTCTTGCCTTGGAACGCTTCAATTTGTTGTTTTGTTGCAGTGCCAGCAAGCGCACCAGCACCTGTACCTACTAGACCTCGAATTACTCCTGCTGTGCCTACTCTTGCTTCTGCTCCAAGCACTGGATTTTTTGTGCCAAATGTTGTAAGCGCACCACCAACTAAACCACCTATTTCTGGCAAAGCCTGTACTGTTGCTTGCCCCAATTGTTGACCAAATGATGGCTGAGGTTTTGGTGTATCAAATACAGACCCATATTGTTGCTCAAGAGCTTCTAACTCTTGTTGTTCAGCAGGTTTTAATGCCATGACTAATTCCTTTATATCTACAAATCATTATTTAGATTGGTTTTGTTTTTCTCTAAGCTCAAGAAGGCGTTTTTTATCTTTCCTGATTTGTTCAGTTATTCTTTTTCTCTCTGAGGGGAAATTGTATTTATTCAAATCTCCACCTTTGTCAAGATAAGTTGCAAGTGCATCATTTACGCCATTATCAATTAAGGCATTTTCCTCAATCCTATCTGCAACATATTGCAAAGTTCGTAATGACAAACCTCTTGAACCAATGGTATCTTTTAAGAACTTTACATCTTTGTCGGACAATGAGCCTTTAAGATTTGATGCCGCACCAATTGTTAATTCACCCAAAATAGTGTCAATAATTTGTGATGCTGGAACACCTTGTATGTTTATACCAAATACTTCTGCTAATCTACTTGCATCCAAAGCAACATCACTACCAAATCCTGTAAATGCTTGTGGCAAAAGAGTTTTAAGATTTCTTGCAAGAGTTAGTCGATCAGATGCGCCATAAGCATCTGTTTCAACAGTTTCTGCAAGTTTGGCTTTGTTATCTAAAATTGCTTTCTCTTGTCTTTGTTGTTGGGATGCTCCAGCTTTTGCTTTTTCTTTTTCTGATTTTTCAACAGCCGCATCTACTTTTCCTGATTCTTCAGGACTTAATTCAGCATAAGGTTTTCCATACATTGTTTTAGATTTTCTTTCGGCTTCTGTTCCAAAA
>Ga0102859_1000052_pt1 | contig 25221 bp, 46 predicted proteins | sample Colrivmet1371B02_FD_78439 | JGI IMG/M metagenome (GOLD analysis project Ga0102859, IMG submission 78439) | Estuarine microbial communities from the Columbia River estuary - metaG 1371B-02 | ecosystem: Environmental > Aquatic > Marine > Intertidal zone > Estuary | place: USA: Columbia River...
GCATATTCCAGCGATATTGTCAATAGCCCCGTAAATGGCATATTTGGCCCACATTGTCAACATAATTTGTATAACAATTGTATATAAATTCTGACAGATTCTGGGTATATTATGCCTAATTCATTATATGTTTTATTAGATAATATATTCATTTTATTATATTCTCCTGAATATTCCAGGGATTTTTTTAGCTTGGTCGTAAACGAATAATTTTGCCCACATGCCCATACATAAAAAGATATCCACAGGACCTGTGTAGATCCTATGGATATCTTGGGCTATATATTTAATCTATCCTATGTTGTAATAGGTTCAAAGTTAGCAATGTAATCATTTAGTCTATCTGCCATCATTAGGGCTTCTGATGTTACTCCTTCTTCCCAAGCATTATCAAATTGTCCCGCCGTTTGTTTGATAATTTCGACACATAGTTCCATTACCTTTGATTGAGTATAATACCCACAACCATTTACGAGTTCCCGTGCCATGATAGTTGGATTAAACCAATGACTATCCATAGCCTCCAGTACTTTTTCTGCTGCTTTGGTTTCGATTGATGATGTTTTTGCCATGTCCGCCTCTCGCCTAACTATTGATTATACCAAAAATAAGAGAGGAGGTCAAGGACCAACGAGCCCCGACCTCCACCCTGGTTTTACTTAGCCTTCTTGGCTGGTGTTTCTGCAGTAAATGTAACGCCCTTGGCTACCGCCTCCGCTAGAGCTACCTTTGCTGCGCCTGAGAAGCGACCACGTACGCCGACTGTGATGCCCTGTGCCTTTAGATATTCACGCTTTGTTGCCATTTGTTGATCTCCTTTCAAGAGATATAGTTTGATTTAATTATAGCAACTTTCCACGGATTTGTAAATAGTTGCCGTAAGACATTTTTTCTGCCCTTATGAAACTTGTTCTATCTTATCTTTAATTAATCTAGAGATTATATTATGTGCTTCAATGTTCTCAGTTTCGCTGCCACCCCACAAAAGCTTTTGGGCTTTGTTTAACTGATCATTAATATAGTCATCACTCATCTTCATCTTCGTCCTCCTCTTCCTCAAACATTGTGTCCACAATGTAGTCCCTGCTCAACATCCAGTCTTGTACTTCTTCGTGGTGCTGTTCGGCACCGTATTCCAAGGAGAAGCCTTGGCCAGCCTCTACAGCCTCGCAGAGGTGGTCCCACATCTGGTCCTTGGTTACCTTGGCCTTGTAGGTCTCATCCTCTAGAATGTTGCCAATTGTTGACCATGTCCATAGCCATACCATAGAGAGACCTAGGTCGGTAGTATCTAGAATCTCTAGACATTTGTTTAGTTTATCTTTATCGTCAGACTTCAATTTGTTCTCCAATCGCAAATGATAGTTGGTATGTTAGTTCATATAGAGCAACCAAGGTGTCTAGTCGTCCTTCACATTCTGTACGGACCATAGAATCCATTGCTTCTTCGGAGCGCTCCTCTTGTTCTAATGCGTCTGCTAGGTCCTGCTCAGCAATTAACATTAGATTCTTTAGTTCTCCGTGTATGATGTCAAGACCTGATACACGTGCATTAACCATGCGTTGCAAATGGGGCGGGAGCCCAATGTCTTCTTTATTCATTGATATACCTTTCGTTAGAGTTATTCATTATATCATCTGCCACTGACAAAATATGTTCCATGGTATCAATTGCACCTGTGTAATATGCATCTGATTCAAAATACTCATCTTCATTTAAAGGTATGTTATTTCTAGCATCCTCTAAATCTTGTTCTAAACTAATCTTATGTATCTTCATGTATTCCAGGAAATGTGATGACTTAGTCAAAATAGCCCTCCGCCCAAAGCCCCTGGAGAAAACTAACTGTCATCTCCAAATTAGTTCTAAGTTCTGTCTTGTCCATTAAATCGGACGGGGATCGAAGATAGAATAACTTAGCATCATGTACTGAGTTAATCATAGTATCTAAATCCTTTTTCTCATAACCTAGCATTCAATTGCCTCCATATATTTAATCATAGTATTAAGTGTTATATGAATGTGACAGTCACAATCATCTGATGTATCTCTGTCGTCAAAATGGATTAAGTTGTCATCGTACATATAATCAATTAGTTCTTGGCTGGTAATCATAGGAGAAATTCATCTCCTTCAATATAACCATAGTATTCATTGTATGATTGTTTTAAGGTATCAGGAGCAAATTGCATAAATCTATATTCAGCATATGCTTCACCCTCATCTAAGTTAGATTGATTCCAATCTTCAAATAGTGCTTGCTCAATATCTACTTGAATTGCTCCAAGGATATGTTCTCCTACTGTATCTGTAAATGCTTCCATTATGCTTCCGCCTTTCTATATTCGGGTACTTTAGTTTCTAAGTATATCTTATGGGTCTGACAAATTGCGACAGCATCTAGGTCAGCCTCTCCTAGCCAATTGCAGTTGCCACAAATCTGACCACATTCATTGTCGCAGTATTCCATTTGGTCAGTTGCATCACAATCACGGCACATAGTATCGTATTCTGATTCTGAGATAACTTCTCCACGAAGGAATTCACATTCCCCACCCCAACCTGTTTCTTCTTCATATGATAAAGTAAAGAGTAGATTAGGATACTGTGCAGATAGTTTTTGGAGAGCAGGCATTGGTCGTGACCATGCAGTATTAAAGTTATAATGAACTACATAGTTCTCGCCATTCTCGGCTTCTTCCATAGTAGTATCAGGATACTTATCATCCTCAGATACGGCTACATCCCATTTTGTGCCCCACTCACGGACATTGAAGTTATACCAATCATTAGTATCAAACTTAAACCAATCCTTTTCGGTAGAACGAGGCGGTTGAGAATGATAGGTCTCATCAGTAATACCAGCATCTCTATAGTTATAGATATTATGAAAAGCAAAGATAGGATTAACATATTTAGTCTGCTTAACATCATATGACAAATCACCTACTGCAGTAATAGAATAAATAAATGGCTTATTCATCTGCTTGATTAGAGATTTAACTTGCTCAGGATTTCCCTCGATAGTCAAACCATTAAATACCCAATTTGGCATTTTATATCCTTTCGTTGATATGTTCCAATTATAGACTAGACCACTGACAAATGGAATACCTTTTGGGTGTGAGTCACACCACATTTTGTATGCATGTGGTCAAGATCACAGAATTCCAGGCGATTTCATATTGACACCGTAAAAGAAATATATTACCCTTAGTCTTTTGCGGGCCATGCAAAAACCCCAGCTGTAGGGGCTTATTCCATAACTGGGGCTTTACATAGGCTGCTAGAGGTTCACCAACGAAAGTAAAAGAACTCTGCTTTATTTAACCCCTGGCCATTAATGACTATAGGGGCACCCTTAGATTAATTATGCATTAACCCTTGAGTACTTATTAATAAATGAATCCAATGTCATTGTGAACATGGGCTCGTCTTGCATTCCACGTACCTTATATTCTGTCGACTCGGACCAAGGCGCCTCTTCGTGCAGTGAAAACGTTTGTGTATTCCAGTCAATCAAAGGAATCTTGTGCTCGTTGTCTAGGATGTTATTAACAGATAATCCCCATCCAGTTGTATCTTGCCACTGCTCTCCAACTAAATGCGAAACCGCAATGCGGGTAGCATATGATTCATCTCCCCACCTAGAACGTGCTGCTTCAACAGCATCTGCTAAGCGCTCTAACATACCGTGTCCAGCCCAATGTCCGTATAGCACAATTGTTTCTCCATTGGATTGTTTAAATCCGAAGTTTGCTCTATCTCCCATTTTATTCCGCCATTTCTACTAGTTGAGGTACTTCTTCTGTTTTGTTTAATTCTATCACTTCGTAAGCGATTTTGTCAAGACTAGGCTTGAATTTGTTAAAGTGGTGGCCGCAGAAAGCAAGCTCTCCACTAACCATCTTAACAAGATACATTGCAGGTACTACTGAGTTACACTTATCGCATCCAACCCATTCGCTCATATTGTTCCGCCTTCAATCATGTCAGATAGTCGATCAAGAATCCATGTATCGATATCAGTGATATCAATCTCTGCTAGTTTTTCTATAATCTCTTCACGAGCAAATTTGTACCCGTCTTGAAATCCATCTTTATAGTCTGACATTATTTCTCCTAGTATCCTGTAACTTTACTATCGCTTACATAAGATTCGATTAAGTTATACTTATCACGAAGCCTACTTACTTTCTCAATACTACCAGTTCCGATGTTGAATGTCAATGCTGACATTGCTTCAGGGTCCAGTCCAGTTATCTCTGCATCCCAATAGGCCCTCTCCATAGAGAGCCTATCGGGAGCGGTAAGTTCAAAATACATTAGCCCTCAATTCTATCTACAGATGATGATAGCCAACTAATACCGTCTGAGTCATAAGACACAGTGTCAAAATCAATATCATGAATTAGATTGTGTGCACTCTCTTCATCACGAGCATTAACTGTAATTGAATATAGAACTGTTACTTCTAGTTCAAACTCATTTGTTAGTTCAAATCCACAGATGCCAGCAATTTCTTCTGCTTGAAATTCTGTAAGAGATTCGTCATCAAGGCCTTCGAGTGTGAATACCTTCATGTCATCACGCAATTTGCTTAGAGTTCCTGCAGTTGCATAATCACGCTGAGTTATACGCTGGATGTGCTCTTCTAACTGCGTAATGCGGGCTTTGTTATCTACTAACTGTGACTCAAGGAATTCTCGTGTCATGTAGTGATTATCTGTAGTTGTTTCCATTTTTACCTCTTCCGTTGTTGTTGGTGTAATTGTAGCATGCTCGACTGACAATAAGGTGGTCTTACGTCCGCAAGGGCATGTGAGTTCTGTCACACCTGAAGGAAAACCAAATCCATCAGATGATGTTAATTGAATTAAAGAATCGCATTCATCTGGGTCACAGACAAATGTATATACGCTTGATACTAGTTCGTTGGTCATGTAGAGAATTATACAGGGTCCCACTGACATTTGTCTATAGATTCCAGGGACTTTTTATGTGATCCGTAACACAAAATTTTGTCCCTAAGTACTGCGGGAATTTTGCGATCCATAACGGACTTGAACCGTCGGCCTCTACCGTGACAGGGTAGCGCTCTAACCAACTGAGCTAATGGACCTAGAAAAAATTGTGAGCAGTTTTTATTCATGCTCAGGAATTTATTTATTAAAACGCAGAAATTAATTTCTTAATTTTATTTTTTTCTGCGGTGAGAATTGGGTCAAACCCTGATGCACCAGCCATAAGTGTTTCAGAATTTCCGCGACCTGAACGATAGTAGTCAAGGCGTTCAGTTAGTGCATTGAATGCACCCCACTTAGTTCCCTTGATGTTAGCGTTAGTTGGTGAGTTGTGATAAAGATTGTCAAGAAGCACAACCTTATTCTCCCACTTAGTTAGCGCAACCTTAGCAGAATCTTTATCTGGCTTAGGATAAATTGTCTGAATCAACTTAGAAAATTCAGCATCAGTAATTGATTGAGAATAAAGAGCCTGAGCCTCTTTCTCAAATTCATCAAAGTATCCAAGAGCAAGACCAAGAGTCTCGCGGGCTACCTGAATGCGACCTTCAACAGATTGCGTGTGACGAATCTTGAAAGATTGCTTAGCATTCTTCATTGCTAGGTTTAGTGTATTTTGGCAAACTACACGAACAGGAGTAACCGCAGCCTGAACAGCAACAGACCCGTCATGAGATGTCCATACGATTAGATATAACTTGGTTGCATCATTTGCGCCTTGTGGGTCAAGCACCATTGTGCGAGGAATATCCACAGTACCGAAAACAACCTTACCGCTACGAAGCGAGCCAGCAGATTCCCAACGGCAATCGGCATTGGCATCATGAATTGCATCAGCGAATGCAAACAATTCTTCATTCTGCACAGGCTTGTAACGCTTACCAACAGTAGCAAGAACATCAGTTCCGCTATTGAATGGGTTGTCACGAATAACTAATTGAGCATTAGATACATCATTCCATGTATCTGAGATATGGTCGGTCAATGGAGATAGACGGACATTCCAGTTAGATAGTTTTGCCTCATCTAACATCATTTGAGTAGTAACATCTTCATCTTGTGTGAAGATACGATTAGCAAGATTATGCCATGCAGGTGCGCCACGCAATGCAAAAGCAACTTCGCCGTTTTCAGTTTCTAGATTATGAGCCATTATTTTTTACCTTTCGTTTGATTAGTTGTAAGTATAACAGATGCCACTGACATTGTCTAGGATTAGTTACTATATGTCCGAATTGATCCATGTGATTAATCTCACAAAATTCCTGGCGTTTTCCACAGGCCCTCTTAAACCTGTGGATAACCCCGCACATTATTGCGGGCCAAGCTTGGGCGGGGCAGAATTAGCTGCCCCACCTTTTACTTAGATAAGGACTTTACGTAGTTTACTGTTTCCATTGGAAAGAACGCTGCTGATGTTTTCTTTTTATTTTTTTGATCATAAACAAAAGCCTTAACATTTCCATCAAATCTTTTTAAGTTTGAGAAAACTAATTCCTTTAGGCTCTCATTGTCATAGCCTTCTTCAGAATAAATTGTTAAATCGTTTTGCTTTACTTCATCATACATTTCTATCTTGAATCGCATTGTATTGCCTTTGTTAGTAGTTGTCCCCGAAGGGAGAGCAGTTTGGCGACATACTCAGGTCGTTGGATTATTTAGAGATAACGAGCAATAGCGTTGTATGTGCTAGTGCTAACTGTTTCCTCATCTGTCATCTTGAGAATACGAATAGCGTTCTCAAGTTCCTCTTTCATCTCATTGTATGAGTGGCGGTGTAGAACTTCGTAGTCCTTCTCAGGCTCTTTAGGAAAGTCTGACTCATTAACTGTTAAATCAAAATCAACATTTAGAGTCTTGTTCCATGAGCGATAGTTTGTGCGGAAGTTTTCTGCCTTAGCAAAATTAGTCATAGCAAACTTTCCTACTTCTTTGCGCCACTTTTCCATAGCCTTTTCATGCTTTGCTTCGTTGGCTTCCTGTGATGCGTAGTCTGCTTGTAACTTTGTAAGACGAGTTTCTAGTGCCTTGATTACCTTTGGTGTTGCGATTTTAACTGAGATTGCTTTCTGTCGTGCCATTTATTTTCTCTCTTTCGTTGGTTGGTTGATTATTATAGCAGATGCTACTGACATTATTAAATTGTGTGAGTAGTTTTAAGACATACTCAGGTCTTGGCTTAGCACCCTTTTATGGTGTGTGCCTCCGCTTTATGCGCCCGCTAAGGTGCTTGCTGATACTGTTGTCCAGCGAGTTTCCTTTGTTGGCATTTCTAATAGCACACGCACCGAGCCAGATGCCTGTGGGTGGATTTCTTTAATCACACCTGTTTTCTTTGACTTTAGTGTGGTGAATAAATCGCCAACCTGATACAACTTATCTTGTATTGTCATTTATTGCCTCTTTTCTTTGTAGGGTAGTATTGTAGCATTGGGGGCTGACATTTATCAACCCCCATCTCATTATTTGAGAAAGTTATTGTGTGACCTTAGTCACTTTCAGGTAGCCAAAAGTGTAAGTGGTGAGCCTCGATGATCGCCCATACTGGCGCACATGTTTCACCCTTGTAAGAAATACCATCAGGCATTTCAATAGTTTCGTCCCACATTTCATCATAAGCAAAGTCTATTGCTTGAATACATACTGGCACCATAGAAAGTGGAACGGGTGGGTAATGATTACCCTGTAAGTGATAGGCTAATTGTGTTTCTAAATCTAACACACTGTCCTGAATACCTAATGCTGTTACGCTTCCCATTAGTTAGCCACCTTTAGAATTGCGTAAGTGCCATTTTCATTTATTTCATCAAGGATTGGTTGTAAGCGAGAGCCTACTAAATCCTTTAGCATACCTTCAAGCATTTCAATACGCATTGACTCATCAAGTGCCATTACCTGTGCAGTTACTGGGTGGCCTTCTGCAAACTCAGTTACAAACTTTAGGTTGTGTTCTATTTTCATTTATTGCCTTTCGTTGTTGGATAAGAGAATTATAGCATAGGCCACCGACATTACCTAATCCATTTGCCCATAAGCCTTGTGATAAATCTCACATAATTCCAGGGGGTTGTGGATAACTCCCTTAAACCTGTGGAAAACCCCGCAACATTGCGGGCCAGCTTGACATTGTCAAGCCGAAACGCTTTTATAAATTAGAAAAAATATAATAAACAAGAGCAAAAGGCAAGAGGGCCAATCCGATAGCAACTACTCCACCAAGTGCACCAATTAGATCATAGATCATTTTTACCCTTGTGTTTTATTTTACGTGTGTATTTTTTTTTATTACGAACAGGTTGCGCCGCATTACTGCGGCGCAATTCCTGAATTCGTTTTACTTTATCTCGAAGTGAATTTTGGAACATTGTATCCACTCGCTTCGTGAAATCGTGTTACATCAAATCGCTCATTATCTTTTGCGAACATCTCCGCAAAATCATTTACCATTTTAGAAAATAAAGCAGGGTGCGTTTTATCGCTTGCATACTTTAGAATTTCTGCGGTTGCTACATAGTCTTTACGAGTCATCATTTAATTACGACCTTTCGTCCTGCACGATAAAAAACTTTTGTGTGGCATTTGCCTGCTGGCGTGTATAGATTTACAGTTGAGTATTCATCTGCAAAACCCCAATCGGTAAATAAGAAAAAGTTTTCCCATGCCCCGTATTCGTTTTCGTATTCTGCTGACCAATGCGGAGCATTTCCGTCATAAGCGCAAGTTATTTTATACATTAGTTTCCCTTTCGTTTGTTTGTTTGGTAATTATAGCACCTGCCACCGACAAATTATTCGGCTTCGGGGGTATAGAATAAGGCTCCCTCATTAAGTAGCCCAACCTCAATAGTAAATAGTTCATCTGGGGTGGCTTCGGATAAATCTACCCAACCCGCCCCGTCTTGATCCATTCTAAAAATCTCAATGTATCCCATTAGTGTTGTTCCTCGCAATCCTTATCGTAGTCAAATCCGCAAAAGTAGCAACCCATAAATTCTAGGTGTTCGATACAGTAATACTTAAATTGACTTTCATCACAACAAAAATGTTGCTCGTCTGCGATTTCATAGAAATCAGTTTTGTCGATTATGTTTAGCATAGTTTTCCTTTCGTTAAAAAAATTGGTGAGAGTTCTTACTTACGACATTGGGCGAGAACACTCTCTAAACTGCCCCTGTTTCGATTTTATTTAATCGGAAGTTTTTACCGCTAAATAGCGGTAAGTATCTTTTAGATTTAGTGGTGCAGAATAAATTGGGCGTACCTGCACTTTGTAAGTATCTGCATTTGCATACCAGACACTATCATTTTTTTCTGCTGAGATAATTTCTCCAGTAATAGAATTTGAGCGATACATTTTCCCTACAAGTAGGCTTTCGATTGTGTAGACATTTGCGGACATTAGTTGCCTTCTTTCGTTGTTGTTATAAGAGTATTGTACCAGAACGCACCGACATAATCTAATTACTAGCCAGTAATTCCAAATAATGAGACGCTCAACCAATGTGATAAATCTCACAAATTTCAGGGGATTTTATAACGACTTCATAACGACACGCCCGACCCCGTGCATATGTGCGGGGCGCATCGCCTTTGTCAAGACGACACGCCGCTATCTATTGATAATCTTTTAGAATTTCTTCTAATTGATTTATTTGTTCATCGCTAAGATGATCTAATTGAATTGCTTTTTCAAATCCGAATAAATCGCTCATTCGTTTTCCATTTCTGCCAAATAATCTTCATGCTCTGCTAAACCAATTGCAAATGCTATTGGGTCACAACATTCTAAAATTTCGGCGGGGGTAAAAGTAGAGTATCCAATCTTTACACTAGGATAAACATCATTAAGTAAATCTATAAAGCTTTCTTTTGTTTCTATGTCTTTTTCTAATTGTGATTTCATTAGTTAGCCTCCTCTAAAAATAAAGCGTACATTGGTGAACATGTTAAGCAAATCGGATACTCAAAACGGAAATCGAAAAAATCATCTTCCATGTTTACTGAGCATTCCTCGCAATAAGTTAAATCTTTCATTGTTAAGCCTCCAATTGCTTATAGTCGATTACATGAAAGTCTAATTGTCTCTCAAGGGGCATAGCCTTTAGCCATGAGTAGGCAGACTCAAAATCATCTGCCTCTACATCTACAAATAACTCAAAATTAAAAATAGCCATGTTACCAACACTCCTCACATGTAAATTTGGTAAAGTCTGCATCTTTTGCAAAAATCTCTAAATAGTTATTTGCACAAATTGTGCAAGCAAGTAAATAAGTATTTGCCTTGCGGTACATGTAAGGCTGAGCAATAGACAAGGCTCTATTCTCCAAAACCTCTGAGGCTATTAGTATGGTCAAGGTATGACCCCTTTCGTTGTTGTTATAGTGGAATTGTAGCATGGGGGTACGACATTTCTCTACCTACTAGCGAGTAAGTCCAAGATGTGAGACGCTCAGCCTATGTGATACTAGTCACACGCAAATGTCCGATTTGTCCGTCAAATCGACACGCCGTAGAATTTCAGGGGATTTTATAACATGTTCATAACGACACGCCCGACCCCGTGCTTTTGCGGGCCAGCTTGACTATGTCAAGCCGACACGCCGTAGCGCTAGTGTGATTCTTGCCACAATTCACGCATCTCTGCCATGAAATCATGATAGACGATCCTCGCCATGTATAGGGCGGGGATAGCGATAGATAGTTGCACTAGTGTAGTTAGTAAGCGATTCATTTAGTCATCCAATCATCATCATTGTTAAAGCCGATAGGGGCTACTTGCTTATTACTCTTTATCTTATTGTATACCTTAGCACCGACAAGAATAACGGCGGTCAAGATAATAAAAGCCCATGATAGCGATACATAGAGAAAGTCCCCTAGGTCAATCATTAAGCCGTAGTCATTTAGTTCGATAGTCATGCGGTCACCTTGATGTCCATTACATTAGCGGTAAACTTTTTACCCTTGCCTAATTCGCTATTGTTTAGCGATTGTATTAAGTGGTCAATAGCATTTACATCATGAGCAATGTTATCGATTGAGATTAGTTTAGAGCCTTGCCAAATTGAGTATTTGATAGTCATTATTAGTTCTCCCATGTTAGTGCGAATAGTTGTGCTAGTTGTTCAGAATCTTCATCATAGAATTCATCTAGTGGAGGTTGTTCCTCATCTACCTCATCAAGGTAAGTGTATTGGTCTGCGACATCCTCTTGGATAGTATCCCACTTAGACACGCTATTAGTTTGGTATGAGTATGCGTACATTATTTAACCTCTTTCGTTAGTACGGATAGGGCTTGTGCAAGGCTTTCCTTGCGTTGCGCCTCAATAAGCGCCTTGTATTCTTCTAGAGTCATGTTACGACCTTTCGTTGTTGTTATGTTGTAAGTGTAGCGTATAGAGCAGACAAATTGGGGAGGTTGCTAGGGTGTGTCGTGTGATTTACCTCACACAACAAGCGCAATAGGTAGGGAGAGAGAATAAGTGCTTAAGTAGCGCCTTACGCTCAGCAGTAGTCAATTCGGGGTGATTAGATTTCACGCCCCCGTGTTGGTATTCATAGACGATTGAGTCTAGTGTGTTTTGAGTGAGCATTTATTTGCCCCTTTCGTTTGTTGTTATACCTTAAGCATAGCATGGGGGACCGACATTTATGCCCGTTTCTCGGGCGTGTCGTCAAAAAACTTTTGTGAGGTCAATCACATTCACGCTTAAGCCCTTAAACCTATGTGCGGACTATGCAGACAAAACGGACATTTTAAATACGTGTATCATACATATTAAAAATTTATTAACATTTTATGAAATCTAAAATAGCAGTGAACTAGGATTTATATTAATGGACCACAAAACCTATTAAAATACAAATGCTATAATTAAGATATGAGCCTAACACCAGTTATAATAAATTCTCCTCCTGGATCAGGCGGGATATTTGCAAGAGAGTTAATAAGAAACAATTTAAAAGCAGAAGTGATTTGGCCACTACATCAGCTTGATGGGTTTAAAGAAGACTCTATTAACATATGCATAATAAGAAATCCATACGAATGCTTAGCATCAGGATTAGAGGCTGGATTTAGAGATAAAGATAGTAGAACTCAGGAAGAGCTTGATTGGTATGATCGAGATCCATATAATGCAACGCTAACAGTTTTGCCATTCACCTTAAAAATTTACAATGACTTTTTAGATGCTTGTGAAAATCTTGAATATGTTACTGCAATTAGTTTTGAATTTTTAACAGAAAATCCAGAAAAATTTTTAAAATATATTTCTGAAAAATTTAAAATTGATTTTAGACCTGAGCAAGAAAGGGTTTCTGCAGAAGATACTAAATTAATGATAGCAAGTAATGAAAGTCATGGGACTAGAGTTCCACGTGAAACAACTGAAATGCGAAAAATAATGGATCCTGTAGTTAGTGAATATTCTGAAGTTAAAGATGCTTATGATAGGCACCTTATACTAAAAAATACTATCCAGTTGACTGAAAATATGTTATAATCATATTATGAAATGTGATTTCTGTGAAAACCCAAAGTATGTTGAGCGTATCAACTCTAAAGGCATACTTGAAAACTTTTGCACGAACTGCATTGAAAAATTAGTAGCAAGCCGAATACGCTAGTCCCTAGGGGATATAGCTTAATCTGGTTAAAGCACTTGTCTTATATACAATAGATTCTGGGTTCAAATCCCAGTATCCCTACAATGGAGTTATATATGAAAAACATCTATATGCTTAGTGATTGTCACTTATCTAGAGCCATAGAGCACTACTATCCAGAAAAGCATGATGTCACATTTATTCCTTGGCCTAAAGCTGGACTTAAGATGCATGCATTCAGTATTGAAAAAATGCGGGAAGAAAAAGAAATGTCATCTGGAGTTGAATTTACAAGAACTGTTAATCATTTGCCACAACCAATATCAATTGTTAAAGATGATGGCATATTAGCTTTATGGATGGGATATGTAGATACTAGAACTTTCTTGCCTAGATATCAAAATGCAGATGTTACAGTAAAAAACTTTATCGACAATATTAAATTAAACTTTCCTAATTCTCGTGTTGTGATTATAGAGCCATTACCTCAGTTTACTGAGATGCTGCTAAAGCATGAAGGAATTAGTCCTTACTACACACATGAGCAGAGGATAGATCAGAATAGAGAGTTCTTGGCTGCATTACACAAGTATTCAAGTGAAGCGGGATTCGAAATAATTATTACTCAGCAGGATATACTAGATGCATTAGGAGTTCCTGAACTAACTCCATCTATGACACATACAGATGCTCCTCATCCAGTAGATGGATTAAAGCCTGAGTACATGGAAAAGATCTGGAAGCTATTCTCAGATAAACTTAGTATAATTGCAGTTGACTAGGATATATATGAAGAAGATTTACGCAGGGATATTCCTAATTGCGACAGCAATCCTTACAGGAGCTATGTTGTCTTCATTTTTAAAATGGGCGGGGGATAAAGAGATCTTTGATTTCGATGACGAATATGACCTATAAGAAATGGAAAGTATATATCTATCTAATTAGATTCTCTATGACTCTTATCAGTCTAGTTATCGTCCTACTTGCTACTGGGAAAATTTAGAGTAATTACGTAAAGGGCTTTTTTGGCCCCTTCCCGCCCTTGGGTAGGCAAAGAGTCCAGAAATGGCTTAGAGAGCCTCTAGAGGCTTTATGAAGGGTATTTCAGATAATATGTTCCACGTGAAACCATATATTACAGTTGACTAGAATGTTCTTCTCTCGCGGCGCACTTTTTTCGCACTATATAGCGATTAGTGTTCTTTAAATTCTCCCATAAATGCATCAGAAAGTTTTTCGCCTTCTAATCCAGAAGCCTGATATTTTTTAATCAGCTCTCTTGTAAATTGTGGGTTTTCTTTTAAAGGTTGCATCCACTTACCAATAAATTGCATAAATGTAATGTCGTCTTTATCTTTAATCTGCTCATAATATTCTGGAGTCTTGTAGTTATAAAATGTTCCAGGATTATCTTCTGCTTTTAGCACAAAGTTTGAGAACGCATATCTTCTTCCAGAAGAAACTGGCTCAACTCCATGTGCATGTGTGTTAAAAGCTCCATGAATAACAAGGTCGCCTCTTTCTGGCTTTATTCTTAACTGATCTTCTTGCTTAACTGCATCTTGTCTAATTCCGTCTTTGTCTATGTTTACATAGAATATTTCTCCGCCTTCAAAATCGCCAAAGTATGCTACTAGGCCAAAATCAAGCTCGCAGCAAGTCTTCCATACGTCAACTTGTGACAGTCTGTGGCACTCGCCTTTTCCAGGAGAGTCTGAGTGAGTAAACATTCCCTCATTCATTTCTGGAGTGATAATTAATACGTTTCCTTGTGGGTGCATGACATACTCTGGATACAAAAGCTCGCTTGCTTTTTCCCAAAGCGGGTGAATAGATTGAAGAGGTGGGCTTATTTTATTAGAGTACCAGCTTATAAGCGTATCCATGTATTCTTGATCACATTTGTAGTCTTTAAGTTCTTCTTCAACCGTCTTACACTCTTCGTCAGTAAAAAATCCTTTAAATATAAAAACTCCGCTTTGGGTGCCATATTCATCTAAAAAGAATGAAGCCTTGATGCAATCTTCTCTATCGTAGAACATTATTTTCTTACCACCTTTTTTATAATTTTTTCAAACAAGGATTCTTGCTTGTGATGATCTTTAATGCTACATGCGCCATCGCAGTTATGATTAAACTGTGGGCTAGCCATAAACTTAGCAAAATGATGAGCCATAGTAATTATATTATAGCATGCAAAACCCCTACAGAGGCGGATCCGTAGGGGTTATGTGCATCTTCATGCATACGTCAGGATTGACTCAACTGACGTAATTATATGATAGTATATATATTATTAAAAATCAATACTTAAAATATATTTTTTTCAAACATTTTTTCTACAACTTGGGCCAACAAAAACTTAATAGATACAGAATATTCTATGTTTTTGGCGTCTGCCTCTTCTGCTGACATACCACTATTTATCATAGCTTCTTTATTAGCACTTTCAAACTCAGTTATCATAAAATTTAACAACTCTTCTTTATTCATTTTCTTCTCCTGGGTTAAAAGATGGGACTGGTCCTAATAGGTATCCCGCATCATGATATTCAATTATTTTTTCTACATCTTTGGGATCCGCTACTTTACTAGCTATCAAACTAAGCAAATCATATATTCGGTGAAGCATTATGTAAGTAACCATTGGTAGGCTATCTTCTAGGTTACTGGTTTCTGCCTTCTGGTCTTCCTGCATCTTCCCACCAAATTTCTCTTCCCATAGAATCCGTAGTGGATACTATGCTTGACTCAAACTCAATCTCTTTTTTGTCCATTTACTAATTCTACTATATTTTCGTACTTTGCTATGCCCATTGTGTTTTTATAATTGCACTCAAGACAGTATAAATAAATTAAAGAATCTCCGTCGCCATTACATTGAAGAGAGCCTTGATCCTGTGGGCATAATAGCTTAGGAACAAGGCCCTCTTCCGAAAGTTTAATGTATGTAGACACATATTGTATCCTCATTACACTTCCTTTCTAATTTGTCGGGAACTTTAAATAAAATTCCTTTGCTCTTGGGGTTAAACCCTTCCAAGCTGTCCAATTTTCTCCGCCATTGGACATATGGTACGCTATCTCTGCATTTATAGTTGGGTCAAATAATAGTACGTTTGACTTTAAATTAAATTTTTCTTTACGATCTGTGCCGAGTGAACCCAACATATTGATCTGAAAAATTCCGTAAGAACTGTCTCCAGTATTCCTGTTACCATTGTATGCCATTGGTCGTCCGTTGGACTCCCTCTTGGCAATGGCCCAAGCCGTTTTAAGGGCTTTTCCTTCAAAGCCTACTGCTGCCAGTAGTTCTTTCAGTTCTGTGTCTGAAAGCATTTCTGAAGGCTTATAAACAGTATTGCTGTACTTCTCTAAGGTTTCTTTCTTAAGTTGTACTTCTGTCTTTGGTTTTACTATTAGAGCTTGAGCGGCTGGTGCACCAACTGTATTCGAAAACAAAAACATTACTGTAATTGCAATCGCAGCATATTGATGAACAATATCGCTTAAACTTTTCTTTATATTCTCCATTGGCATTTCCTCCTTTAGAGATAGCGAGATATAATCATACCATTTGAATTAAGAACATGTCAAATCATTTTTCTCTTGACAAAGAATATGTAAATAGTATACTTCCAATAGGGGGGTCGGGGGGTCAGCAAATCAACAAAAATCAACATATATTATATATATGTATATATAGAGTATTATATATTATAGTTAACTAAAAAACAACAACAAAATTATTTTTCTTTTCTTTTATAAAAAAGTTTGATACACTTAGACTTCACTTAAAAAATAATTAATCCGTATGGCGGAAGAAAAGGCGACAAATGAAAAATACTATTGAAAATCCTTATGAAAACTTTATTGCACTATCAAGATATGCTAAATGGGTAGAAGCAGAAGGACGTAGAGAAACATGGGGAGAAACAGTAGATAGATACTTTTCTTTTATGACTAACCACTTAGAAAAAAATCACAATTACATTCCAAATGAAAAGCTAGTTGCGGAATTAAAAGAGTTTGTTTTTGAACGAAATGTAATGCCCTCCATGAGATCTGTAATGACTTCTGGAGCAGCCCTTGAAAGAGATAATGTAGCTGGGTATAACTGTGCTTTCTTGCCAGTTGATTCCCCACGTTCTTTTGATGAAACTATGTATGTTTTAATGTGTGGAACTGGCGTTGGATTTTCAGTAGAATACAAGTACATTAATAAACTTCCTGCCGTACCAGAAAAACTTGAAAAAACAGATACGGTTATTGTAGTTGAAGATTCAAAACAGGGATGGGCTAAAGCATATCGTGAACTTCTTGCTTCACTTTGGGCAGGATATATTCCAGCAATTGATGTAACAAAGGTTAGACCTTCTGGTGCAAGATTAAAAACAATGGGTGGTCGCTCATCTGGTCCACAACCACTGGTTAACCTTTTTGATTTTACTATTTCAAAATTTAAAGGTGCAACAGGAAGAAACCTTAAACCAATTGAGTGCCATGACATAATGTGCAAAATTGGTGAAGTGGTTGTAGTTGGTGGAGTTAGACGCTCCGCAATGATTTCACTTTCAAACATAAATGACATTGAAATGGCACAAGCAAAATCAGGAAACTGGTGGGAAGCTAGCCCACAACGTGCACTATCTAATAACTCAGTTGCATATTCACGCAAACCAGGAATGGAGCAATTTATTGCAGAGTGGAAATCACTTTATGATTCAAAGTCTGGAGAACGTGGCATTTACAACGTTGCAGCAGCACAAGCACAAGCAGCTAAGTTTGGTAGAAGAGATCCAGAGATACACTATGGAACTAATCCATGCTCTGAAATTATTTTGCGTCCATATCAGTTTTGCAATCTTTCAGAAGTAGTAGTTCGTGAAAATGATACTAAGAAAGACATTCAAAGAAAAGTTGAGTTAGCAACTATACTTGGAACATGGCAATCTACACTGACTGATTTTAAATATCTTAGAAAGATATGGAAAGATAACACAGAAGAAGAAAGATTACTAGGAGTTTCCTTGACTGGACAATTCGGACACAAGTTTATGTCTGGAAAAGAAGATTTAGTTATGCTTGAAGCATTCCTAATGAATCTTCGTGAAAAAGCAAGAGAAGTAAATAAAGAAGAGTCTGGGAAAATTGGGATTCCTGAGTCTGCAGCTATTACATGTGTAAAGCCTTCTGGAACAGTGTCTCAATTGGTCGGGGTATCTTCAGGAATGCATCCATGGCATTCTCCATATTATATTCGTACAGTTCGTGGTTCTAAGGGAGATCCAATTTCTACATTTTTAAAAGAAGTTGGAATTCCAGTAGAGGACGACGTTATGAAGCCAAACGAAACATATGTATTTTCATTTCCAGTCAAAGCCCCAGAAGGTGCAATTGTCAGAAATGATCTTACAGCAATTGACCATTTAAATATTTGGTTAGTTTATCAACGTGCATGGTGTGAACACAAGCCATCTATTACTGTTTCTGTAAAAGAAGACGAGTGGATGGAAGTTGGAGCATGGGTATATAAGAATTTCGATGAAGTTTCTGGAATTTCATTCTTACCACACTCAGATCACACATATAAGCAGGCACCATATCAGGAAGTTTCAAAAGAAGAGTATCTGGATCTTGTTTCAAAAATGCCTAAAAGTATACGATGGGAAGATTTATCATTTTATGAGACAGAAGATGGAACTTCACCCTCTGCCACCCTTGCATGTAGCTCAGATGGTAATTGCGAGCTTGTAGATATATCCGCATAGTGGTAGAATAACAGTATTGGGTAAAACCAAAATTCATGGGCAATACCGCCCAAATGGAGATGATAAAATGGCTATCAAAAAATTTGATAAAGCTGATTTAAATAAAGATGGGAAAGTAACAATGCAAGAACAAATTTTAGCAGCACTAGGAACATACGGCAGAGCATTTTTGGCCGCAGCTACAGCTCTATACATGACTGGAAATACGAATCCAAAGGATTTAATTGCAGCTGGCGTAGCCGCAGTAGCTCCAGTAATTTTAAAGGCATTAAGCCCAAGCAATAAAGAATTTGGATTTACAAGCAAGTAATTATTAGTCAATTAGGAATACCCTTATGCTAAAATGGTGTAAGGGTATTTCCTTTTAGGGGTAAAAAATGGCAGCTCAAAAAAATTTTCAAGTAGACGAGAACACGACGTTTACTTTTGAGGTACAATATCTTGATGAAGAAAATGCTCCAATACAATTAAATCACCACACAGCAAAAATGCAAGTGAGAGATACACAAGGTGGTAAAAAGTTAGCATTTACACTAACAGAGCAAGACGGAATTGTAATTACCCCATCTTTAGGAAAAATTTCAGTTTCTTTATCCCCAGAAAGAACTAAAAAGCTTTTTTACCCAAAGTCTGCATACGACTTAGTTATAATTGATCCAAGCATTAATATAACAAGATTACTAGAAGGATATCTAACATTAAATAGGGCGGTGACTATATAATGGCAACCCGCTTAATTGTAACCGAAAATAATCCACTTGTAGTAGTAAGAGCATCTGGGTCTCCAGGAAGAACAATTATTAGCGGTGAAGGAAATCCAGCAAATTCTCTCGGAGCTCCAGGAGACTTTTACTTTGATACAAACACCACAAGATTTTGGGGTCCAAAGTCATTAGTTTCAAATTCCTGGAGTATACAGGACAGCTTTGTTCTAGATAAGCAAGTATCATTTATGTATTCATGGGAAATGAGCCAGATAACTGGCCCAGTAAATGGCATATATTCAGTAGTTATAAATCATAATTTGCAATTTAACCCAAATGTTTCAGTCAAGTCAAGTTCTGGGGACATCTTAGAAACTGGAATAGACTATAATAGTATTAACCAAATAACATTGACAATGGCCCAGCCATTTTCGGGGACAGCATACCTGTCCTAAAAAGGAGATATAAAAAATGGCAAGAAAATTTTTAGTAAGCATTGATTTAAACAAGAATGAATTACTCAATGCTAGAATTCAAAACTTAGGCTCAGCCCCATCAAACCCAGTCATTGGTCAGATCTACTACAACAGTGGCGACAATGTTATGTACTACTACAATGGACTAGCATCACCAAATGGTCCATGGCAGTCAATGAGTGGTTCTCAAGAAGTAATTCAAGATGCAATTGGCGCATCAATCGAAGGCGGAGTTGGACTAACAAAGACATACGTTGATTCTACGGGAATCACAACAATAGATTTAGACAATACAGCAGTAACAACTGGTTCATACGGATCACAAACAAAGATACCTACATTTACAGTAGATCAGCAAGGTAGATTAACTGCAGCTGGTGAAGTAGATGTTGCAACAGAGCTTTCAATAACTGGAGATACTGGAACAACTGCAATTTCTCTTCTTACAGAAGGTTTAACAGTAAATGGCGGAGAAGGAATTGATGTTGCTGTAACAAATAATGCAATTACAATTTCAGCAGAAGATGCAAGCACAACAAACAAAGGTGTTGCTTCTTTTGATGCAGCAGACTTTAATGTAAATGCAGGAGTCGTATCTGTAAAAGATATTAATTTAGATTCACAAACAACAGGCGATTATGTAGCAACAATTGTTGGAACAGCAAACGAAGTTACAGTCTCTCCAAATAGCGGACACAATGCTGCAGTAACAATCGGCTTGCCAGACAATGTAGAAATTACTGGTAATTTGCAAGTTGGCGGAAACCTAAATGTTATTGGAACTGTTAATTCTGTAAATACAACTCAGATTAATATTGAAGATAATAAGGTAAAGCTTAATAGCAATTTTACTGGAACACCTACAACAGATGCTGGATTAACAGTAGAGCGTGGCACAGAAACAGATGTAGAGATTTTATGGAATGAGACATCTGATACATGGACATTAACAAATAATGGAACATCCTATCACGCAATTGCTAGAAAATATGCAGAAACTCTAGGAGCTTCAGCAACATCTTATACAATAACACACAATCTTGGAACAACAGACGTAACTGTTCAGATTTTTGAAGCTGCAATACCGTTTGCTCAAGTAGAAGCAGATGTTCAAAGATCAGCTGCAAATTCTGTAACTATTAACTTTGCCTCTGCACCTGCTGCTGGAGAATACAGAGTAGTTGTAGTAGGCTAATCATGTCTAGACAAATGCTAGTCCCACTAAGACTTCTAGCTTTGTCAACAGACCCAGTTTTTGGACAAGTTGGCGAAATTTATATAAACACACTAACTAAAAATTTGCGTGTTCATAATGGAACTACTTGGATAGAGCTAACTCCACCAAGTACAGACCCAACACCATTTTACATGCACACCCACACATTTGATGGAGATGTTCATACAATTGACATACAGAATCAAATTGATTTTAAATCATTGTCTAACCCAAATACACCAGGAAAAGTATTACCAGAAATTATAGGATATGATGGTGGAAATCCAGCAGACAATCTACTAACACCGTCATTTGTAGAAGAAAGCTTATTCGATGCTGGTCTATTTGATGGCACACAAGAATCAACAATAGAAACAGGAACAGGTGGCGGAGGTTCCGAAGATTTCGACGCACCATCACTTGACGGAGGAGGCTCATAATGGCATTAAAAATTCAATTAAGAAGAGACATAGCAGCAAACTGGACAGCAAATAATCCACTTCTTTTAAATGGTGAAATTGGAATAGAAACCGATACATTAAAGTTTAAAGTTGGAAATGGAACGCAGAGATGGAATGTTCTTGGAAGCTATGCTTTAAGACCAGGAGAGGCAAACGGTGTTGCTACACTAGGCTCAGATGGCAAAATACCATTATCTCAACTTCCAAGTCAAGTATCACTTGACGCAGAAGCTTTAATAGCAATACAAAATGCTTTATCTTCAATTACAACAACAAATATTCCAGAAGGAAATAATATATATTTTACAAACGCTAGAGCGATTAGTGCAGTAAATGGATTATTTGATTCAGCGGGATCTTCTGCTAATGCTTTAGATGCAGCAAAATTAGATGCAACATCAAAAGTTAATACAGGAATTTCAATTTCATCAACTGACGCAAGCGCAAAAGCTACTCAATCGCTTTTAATTGCTAAAGCAGACTCTGAACTATTTACAACTAATGCAATTAATTCACTTACAACATCTGATATAGAAGAGGGAACAAGACTTTATTTTACTCCATTAAGAGTTGATAATATAGTTGGCCCACTTATTTCAGAAACAAGAGGATACGTAGACAGCCAACTAGTTGTTGCTAAAGCATATACCGATGCAGCAGTATCTAGTTTTACTCCACCACCAACAACATTTACAGGAACTACTTCAGATGTTGCAGAAGGAAGTAATTTATATTTCACAAATTCAAGAGCAATTACGGCAACTCAAGCAGCAAGAACTTCAGTCCTGGTCTCAGCGCTTGGAGCAGTAGATGATTTAAGAACTGAAATTCAAACTAGTTTAAATAATTATCTTTTAACATCTGAAAGAAATGCCATAAATGGTTTAGCTGGATTAGATTCAAACAGCAAAATACAGGAAATTCAAATTCCATCAACGATTGCAAGAACAGCGGATGTATCATCTACTGTAACATCTGCAATAGCAAGTGTTGTTGACTCTGCACCAACAGCTTTTGATACTCTTAAAGAAATTGCAACGTATATTGCCTCAGACGGAGCCGCCGCTACTGCCTTAGCAACATTAGTTGATACAAAGCTTGCATCTGAATTAGCAGCAACAACATATTCTCCAATTGCGTCTCCTACATTTACTGGAACAGTTACAATACCAGCAGGGGCATTAATATCTGGATATGCAACAGCCATCAACCTAACTTCAGGTTTGGCTTCTACTTTAACCTCTGCTAATGATTACACTGACTTAGCAATAGAAGGAATAGAAAACTCACTTGGTGGGTATCAGCCAGAAAATGAAAGAAACCAAAACAATGGGTACGCTGGTCTAGATTCAGCAGGCAAGATATTAACATCTGCTGTGCCAGCAATATCAAATACAATGCTTGAAAATAATTCAATTACCATAAATGGAACAGCGATAGCACTTGGCGGAACTGTTATTACTGGATACACAAATGGTATATCAGGATCAAATATTAATAAAATTACTTATGGAACAAATATAACACCACCTTCAAGCGGAAACTCTGCTGGAGACATCTACATTCAATACTAAGGAGACCAAATGCCGCTAAATATTTTTGACGGTTCCAGTTGGAATCCTTTAAAAAAAGTACAGATTCATGATGGCACAGCCTGGAATGAATCAAAGGCGGCATATGTGTGGACAGGTACAGAATGGAAGTCTCTACTTGATCTAAAGCCAAAAAATACAGAGCTTCCAATATTATCTTTACAAAATGGTGCATTTTGGTATGCTGCACAAGAAACAGTATCTGTATCAAATGGTGTGTGGGAAAATTCTCCAACATCATTTAAATATCAGTGGCAAAAATCATCCTATAGTCAATCTGCATACAATTGGTCAAACATACCTGATAAAACTTCAAGTACATTATTATTTGACGAAGACGAATGGGCAACAATAAGATCTTTAAAGTATGTTGGATATGCTGTAAGATGTAAAGTAACAGCTACAAATGCAGCTGGTGACAATGAAGATCCTGTCTATACACTACCAAGCCCATTAATAGGACCACAAAAGCTTACTGTTTTAACTGCCGCTGTAGTTGAAATTGCAGGAATAAAACAAAACGGACGCATAAAGCTAGATTGGGTTAAACCAATTGGAGCAAATGATTTTTATATACAATATTCAGGTGCAGCATCAGGCGAAGTAGCCCTTACTGGTGACGTTAATACATATGAAATAGATACTGGGAACGGCAGCGGAGGATTGATAGTATTAGTTAGACCAATAAACACATCTAATGTAAGCGGAATAAATGTTGAAGGACTAGGAACAAATGCATCAGTTTCTGATGTTAAGCCAAATAAACCTGCAGTAGCATCAAGCCTTGTTTCAAAATCAAGTGGCGGAACCTTTAGCTGGTCACTGAATTTAATTCAACCTACAGAGTGGATTATTTATAATAACGGAGAACTGTATACAAGTTCTTATCTATCAGGTCTTGGTGCATCAGCAACATCTTATGAAATTGATAGAATTGGTGCAGGCGGAACCACATTTGGTTCATTTACAATTACGGTTACTGGAACAGCACCAAGATTCTCAGATACTTCATGGTCTTCTTCACCAGCCCTTACAATAACATACCCATCAGTTCCGCTTCCAGTAAATCAATCAGCTCCAACCGTATCTGGAACTGGAAGATCATTTACGTCAACAAATGGAACATGGAGCAACTCAAATTCAATATCTTCATATATACATGAATGGTATGCAGACGGCGTCACAATACCATTTGGAATTGGAAGCAGTTTAAGTTTAGGAGATACAACACAGTATGATAATAAAGCAATAACATCTTCTGTTTACGTATTGACCACTGATTTAAATACTACAGCAAAAACATATAGTAGTAATTCGGTACCATCAACAACAATTGCTGCTGAAGAACCTACTTCTCCAATTCAATATTGGGGTTGTTGCTCAAATGGTGGAGGAGTAACTGGAGTTTATGCAAATAGCAGCGCAGCCGTAACTGGTTTAGGTCAGCTATGTGCAAATGACGAACCTGGTAACACTTTAACTGGTGGAGTGTCTAAAACTGCAGTTTGTGTATCTACAAATTATACAATTCCAAACTTAGTTGGTCTTTCTAGCGTTTCTAGTAATTCAAGCTATAACATTTTAGTTGGAACTACAGTCGGTACTACTGATTATACAAAAGAAGGCATAGTTGCTTCTCAATCTCCAGCATCTGGCACAATTGTAAGCTCACCTCCAATTCCTACAATTACTGTACGTAAATTTACATATGAGCCAGCAACACCACCTGCTACACCACCTGCATCTAAACCAGCGTGTCCTGGAACAATAACTAATGCAGCAAACTATACTTGCGATGAATTAGGAAGAACATTACTTGGAAATGCTACAGACTATGCAATTAGCACTGGACAACAATGCTGTGGAGATCTTGTAACATGCCCTTCTCCAGGAGAATGGAGCGCATGGAGTACATGCGTTGATAATAGCCAAAGCAGAACAAGAACAAATTATCGTTATTCTACATGTACTTCTTATACTCAAACTCAAACACAATCTTGTACCCCTCCAGTAGTCAATGTAACTTACTATATTGGATATTCTTTGTGCAATAACAATTCTGGTGTTTATGGTTCTAGTACCCCATCTGTTAGCGGCCCATATTCAGCAGCATCAATACCATCAGATGTAATTATGGGGCCAAGCACAGCAAGAGAAGTATTTAGATATAGATCTACATCAGATGCTGCTTTGTCTGCAGCCGCACAAGCAGGTTGTTCAACCCCAGTATTTGCGCCACCGTTCTTCCCACCAAGCTTCTTTGCGCCACCAAGCTTTAGTTTTGCGCCACCAAGCTTCTTTGCCCCACCATCTTTCCCAGCAACACCACCAGCAACACCTCCAGCAACACCTCCAGCAACACC
>Ga0102859_1000072_pt1 | contig 21857 bp, 41 predicted proteins | sample Colrivmet1371B02_FD_78439 | JGI IMG/M metagenome (GOLD analysis project Ga0102859, IMG submission 78439) | Estuarine microbial communities from the Columbia River estuary - metaG 1371B-02 | ecosystem: Environmental > Aquatic > Marine > Intertidal zone > Estuary | place: USA: Columbia River...
AGAGCTTATGGCTGGCAAGCTGCAACAGCATAATGCCAGATAAAGGATAATCTAATGGGCTTTTTAAACGAATTTGAAAGCAAACAAGATGGTATTAATGATACCGTCGAATTTGTTGTGCGTGTAGCTATTGTTACATTGTCAGCGGTTATCCTTGTTGTTGTTCTTGCGCTTGCCATTGGGCTGTTTGTTCCTAATGACGTTGTAGATAGCAGTGCTGTTCTAGAAATGATTAACCCTGCGTTTCAAACAATCATTGGTGCGCTGGTTGGCCTTCTTGGTGGCTTGAGCTTAAATGCTAATGCGCGTGACAAAAAGCCAGAAGAACCAGAAACGCAACCAGAACCACCTAAAGTTTATGATGACCCTCAAGGCACGGTGTTTATTGATACACCTGACGAAGACGATGAAATGGAGCCTTGGGAAAAGTATCGCAATGACTTGCGGTATGATGCCAATGGCGATGGTGTAGTAGACGAAAACGATTTTCCAGATTGGCGCAGTGCTGGTGGCGTAAATGGCGGGTGACCTCTCTACCGTTGAACTAATTGGGCAGCTTTGGCCTATTGTTCTGGCGTTCATTTCGTTGACCATCATTCTTGCCAAAATGGACGTTCGTCTTGGTGTTGCGGAAGAAAAGATTAAAACGCTGTTTGAACTTTGGAATAAGGGTAAAGACAAATGAGCCTTGCAAAACTTCAAGCAAAGATTGGCATTGCGGCAGATGGCGCTTTTGGCCCTAACACTTTAAAAACAGCGGCAGCTTATTATAAGTTAAGCGGCAACCGTGCGGCTCATTTTTTTGCTCAATGCGCCCATGAAAGCGGTAACTGGAAAGCTACTAGTGAAAACCTTAACTATGGCGCAGCGGGATTGCGCGGCATATTTGGTAAATACTTTCCAACTAACGCATTAGCAGCGGCCTATCAACGCAAGCCAGAAAAGATTGCTAACCGTGTCTATGCAAACCGTATGGGCAACGGGCCAGAAAGTAGCGGGGACGGTTATCGTTTTCGCGGACGAGGCTTTTTGCAATTGACGGGCCATGATAATTTCAAGGCATTTTCGCAGTATATCAACCGTCCTGATGTTATGGAAAACCCTGATTTGGTAGCTGGTGAACTAGCAATTGAAAGCGCCCTTTGGTTCTTTGACCGCAATAAACTATGGTCAATTTGCGACCAAGGCGTAAGCGATGCTACCATCCTTGCGTTGACAAAGCGCATAAACGGTGGAACACACGGTCTTGATGACCGCAAAGCTAAGACAAAGAAGTATAAGCAATGGCTTTAATTCCTAATCCAATAATGATTTATGCGCTGGCGGGGGCGCTCATTATTGGTGCAGCATCTGGATACAAAGTCCGTGATTGGCAATGTGACGCAGCGTATGCAAAAGCTTTAGAAAAAGCTGAAAAGCTACGGGTCAAAAAACAAGAGGCGGTAGACAATGTTTCGCAAACCTATGAATACGAACGAAATCAAGCCGATGTGGTGGCAACCGAACGAACAAACACCATTCGTGAAATATACAAAACGGCTCCTGCCATTCCTGTTGATTGCTCTGCTCCTGATGCTTTGCGCGGGTTGCTCGAAAGCAGTGTCCGTGATGCCAATGCCGATGCCACCAGCAAACCTAGCGTCAAAGTGTCCGACTCTCAATAATCCGCCAGCCGTATTGATTGACCCAGAACGGGCGCTTTGGGAAGCTGACATTATTGCCAAATACGCAGACTGCAACATAAAGCATCGCCTCACAGTCAAGGCGTGGAATGATGCTGCATCTATAAAATGATGCGACTATGATTGTCCGAAAGGCAAATAATGGCCTATCCGCTAACCATTGATGAAAAGCTTTTTGAGTTTTGCACGCCAAGGCAGCTTGAGATGCTTAGAGCAATCCAAACACATGGGAGCGCAAAAGCTGCATCCATTGCATTAGGTATAAACGTAGGCGCAGCAAGTGACGCTTACGTTGCAGTCAAGAAAAAAGCGGCACTAAAGGGGTATGCGCCAGAGCATAACTTCACACGGCCAGTGCCAGAAGGCTTTGTCGCTAAAGGCGTGTCCACATACTACAACGCTGAAGGCAAAGCGGCGGGACAATGGGTTAAAGCATCACTTAGCCAAGAGGCGCTTGTAGAGGCCATGCGAGAGGCCGTTGAAGGCTTTAAGGGTAACATAGACCCAGCAACGCCTATCGTTGCCCCACAGGGCTGTGAGGAGCATTTGTGCAACCTCTACACATTCACTGACTACCATCTTGGAATGCTGGCGTGGCATAAAGAAGGTGGCAGTGATTGGAATGTGTCAATTGCAGAAAAAACTATTGTTGCTGCCTTGGCTCAAATGATAAACCAAAGCCCTAAAGCTCATGCGGCTGTCCTAAACATCCAAGGTGACTTTCTTCATACAGATGGCAAGATACCAGTAACTCCAGTGTCTCGCCATGTTTTAGATGCTGACACCCGTTTTCCTAAACTTCGCAAGTCAGCTATTCGGGTTATTCGCTCACTGGTAGCAATGTCATTGGAACGCCACCAAAATGTTCATTTGATTATTGCAGAGGGTAATCACGATGAGGAAAGCAGCGGCTGGCTGTCAGATTTGTTTGCAGTGCATTATGAAGAAGAACCTCGCATTACTGTCAGCGATAGCGTCTTGCCATTCTACGTTTTTGAGTGGGGCGCTACAATGCTTGGCGTTCATCACGGTCACAAGGTTAAAAACGAAAGCCTACCTCTTTTGTTTGCAGCACAGTTTCCGCAAGAATGGGGCAGGACTACTCGCCGTGAGATACATTGCGGACATCGCCACCACAGGGACGAAAAAGAGTATAATGGGGTTACGGTAGTCCAGCATCCAACTCTTGCTGCTAGGGACGCTTACGCCGCCCGTGGTGGCTGGATAGCAGACAGGGCGGCATGGGCTATTACTTATCATAAAAAATACGGCGCTGTGGGCAGGGTAATGATTACCACTGAAATGCTTGAGGTCGCTTAGTATTTCTTTTGCAATGCGCGGACTATCTCCACAGCCCTTGCTGATGTTATAGACTTCCATTCACACCATGCGCCACAGCCGCACTCGCCTTCATTACGGGCAAAGCAGTCGCATTGTTTGGCATCAGTTTCTAGCGCCTTGGCAGCTTCTTCAACGCCGCTGTTAAATCCTTTTTGCCATCTAGATAGGGGTTCATTGGTCATTTGCTTTTGTCCTTATCTCTAGACCACGGGCATCTAGTGCAGCGCGAAAGTCATCAGCATCTGGCATAAACCCGCCAAAATCTTTTAACACATCCGCCAGAGGGTCATTCTTGGCGCGTTCTTCTGCCAAGTCATGCTCCAGCATCATTACCTTTGCTTCCAATGCCAGCAATGCTGCGCGAACAGGCCCAGATGTTCCTTCAGCCAATTCTTTGATATTCATTGTTCCCAATCCTTATGATTGATAAACATACGGTCTATAAACCAATCAATGATGCGGTGAATTATTCCCACCAATCTTCCTCCATTTCTTTGCGCTCCTGCGCGGTTGTATCAGGGGCTGTCGCAATCAGATAAGCGGTCAACGTCCAGACTGATATGACCAATAAAAAAAGCCAGTTGTCTGCGGTCATTTGTTTTGCTCCCGTTCTTTACGGCGTTCTGCAAACGTCTTGCCATCCAACCCTCTAAGCGGCCATGCGCTGTCAGATGATACGCGATACGTCTTGCCTAAAGGCGCTGCTTGTTTTGCCTTAATCATCTGCCAATACCTCTGGTGCTGGCTGTAAGCCTTCCATGAACTTTGCCCAAACTGCCAAAGCGCCTGTTATGAAAGGGCCATCATCCTGCTCACCATTTCTAATTTGGCGGATAAACTCTACATTGCCATGCGTCATTTCTACATGGTTAGCGACTACATTTCTAAGCTCTATAAGAGTCATTTTAAAATGTCCTTTCTGTTGCCAGCATAATTATCAATAGGGTAAGCCATGCGGTCACTGCCCAAAATTGAAGCTTTGTTATCTTAGTCATTTTACACCCCTTGTCGTATAAAAATCATAACGGCCACCATCGTAGTCATCATCTGCAACATCTACGTCAGCGTCTAAGCCTTCTTTTTTCATGAGCTCCATGAGGCTTTCAGTTACCTTCTTGTAAAACTCACGGCGTTCTTCAACGGTAAGGACTTTTCTCATGCGCTTAACTCCGTGCGGCTAACAAGTTTAAAACCAAAACTATCGCAAACAAAAACATACATCGCGTCATCTTTAATGGTAAATATATCGCCTACCATTGAGGAGCGGTGTCCAAGGTCACTTTCTAGTGGCGCTGGTGTCACGTTAGGGCTGTAATCTTCGTTGCGCTCACCGTTTGGAAAATACTCTGGCTTGCTCCAAGAACCAAAAATGTTTTGTGTCCGTGCAAACGCATATTCAAGAGCGTCTTCATGTGGGTGGTGCTTAAAGCCAATCTGGTGGCTAGGTGCATAAACAGCGGCAACTTGCTGCAAACCTTCTTCGCGGTCTTTATACCAAACATTTACAATCATTAACTTTCTCCACATTGGCGGGGCGTTGCCCCTCGTTGTCAATATCCATTTACTAGCGAAGCCTGTTTTATATGTAAAGAACTTTTTTCATAATAATAACGATTATGGCGGGAAGCGCCCTGCAACCCGCCATATTCCTAGAGAAATAAATTATTTAAAAGCCTATATTGCCAGCCATATTTTTCGGCAATCATTACAAATGACTCGCGTGTAAGGTTATGTTGTCCAGCTATAAGCTGCGCTTTCAAAAGAGCCTTTGTGCTTTCAGCAATTTTTGTGTTTGCTTGATTATAAAGGCGCTCCAAACTCTCGCTTGGCTGCTCTATTTTTTTAATACGATTAGGTAATTCACTTCGTTTTTTTACTGGCATTTTAGAATGGAACGTCATCATCTAAATCCTTTGTGTTGTCCCATGAACTGTTAGGGTCAATGATGGCTGTTGAATTGCTTGTGCCAGCATCAGAGCGCGGCCCCGTATCAATGCTACCAACGCGCACATTATATTGCGGCTTACCTTCATATTCATCATGAACAAGGTCGCCAATGATAAACACCTTGGTTCCTTTTTTTAGACTGCCAGAAAATGACTCCGCCGCCTTGCCCCATAAGCTGCAACGATACCAAACGCTTCCAGCATCCTTGCCAAATCCGTTCTTTACGCCAACATTGAAACTTAGAACCTTACTGTCACGGGTGTCCCGTAATTCAGCATCTTTGCCTACGTTTCCTGATATAGTAATATTTTGCATTATCTTTTCCTTAATTGATTGTTGCGTCTAAATATGCGTTGCAAGTCATAATTAATATTCCTCACTCCACTTGACTTCGTTCTTGCTTCCGTAGGCGTAAATAAACTCAATTAAATCGCGCATTTGCGGCACGGTTAATTGTGAAGTCCTAAACCCTATGGGAAACGGCCTACCATCTAAATCATGTTCAAATTTTGCTTCATAGCCAAAAGATGCCATAAACACTGCTTTCCAAACCTCTGGCGTATGCTTTCGGCCTTGCGGTCTTTGGCGGCTTACATCTGAAAGCATCGCCCACATTTTATCATTTTGTGCTGGCGTTCTTTTTTCTGGTGACACTTTGACTACCGCATTTAATGGCGCTTTGTCGATTAACTGATGTGCTAACCTACGTTGATAGTCACCCCTAATGTGGACAGTCTGTGTCATTAACTCCGCGCCTCCTTAATCTCTTTTGCTTTTGGACTAGCTTTGCAAAACGCCTCAATCAAGGCTTCTATGTCAACGCCTTTCCAGAATGTTTGCTCACCAACACTGTGCTGTTGAATATGGTGCGTTCGGCATAATGGGACTACTCGCCAATCATCTGGCTTTTGTCCCATGCCTGTCCCGCTGCCAAAACGAACATGGGCGCATTCAATAGGCATATCTTCGCAGCCATTTATGCTGCAATGAAAACCCCTAATAAAATTAAGGTGTCCTATTGAACGCCACCTAGATGCCCGTTTTGGTTTCTTGGCAATGCGGTTAGGAAGCATTTTCTAACTCTAAGCTATATTCCGCAATAAGAGCTGGCTCACCAAAACGATTAACCACTTCAACCCGCCTTGTATCTATTTTGTGGCCCTCCTGCCGCAAGTCATAAATCACGGCGCTAAGGCGATAAATGCCAAGGTCACGCCATGCTTCTAATGGTTGAATTGTTCTCTTAGTTTTAAGGTGCGATAAAACTCGTTCCATCTGTGCCATTATGATACTACCCTTTCGTTTAATGCGTTTAATTGTTCATTTACTTCTTTTAAAAACTGTGAAACTTCTGCCTCAAGATACACCTCCATTACAGGGTCACGCTCAATACGCTGGACGTAAAGCGTAAGGTGGTCTGGCATCCTTGGGTCAAAGCTTACAAAATCGCACCATTGGCGGTCAGCGCAAATCATCTGCCATTGCATTTGAAGTAGGTATCTATGTGCAATTTGATTTGTTTTGAGCACCTCAATATGTGCAAGGCTATTAGGACACTTTATTTCAAGGCAACCATCATGCGCTACAAGCCCGTCAGGGCTGGCGTGAGAGCCAACAATGGTAGGATGCTTGTATAGGCCCACCTCTGTTACTTCACGCCCTGTAAAGAAACTGTAGGCCGTTCTAGCGTCATCCTCTTTATCAACGCCCCATTGCATTGCAGTGCTAGAAAAGTTTTCCTCTTGGCGACCCGTTAGGCGCTCAAGAACTAATTTGGTTTGCAAGTTAGCGCGTGAAGCCGCCCAACCTGATTTGGTCTTAGCCAATGCGTCTGCAAGCTGGGAAGCGCCAAGGCTTCCCAAACGTGCTGCAAACCACTCTGGGCTTCTTTGAATTATAGTAGCGTCCGTCATGCTAGTTTCTTTTCTAATGCAGCTTTTACAGCATCAAAACGAGCCTCTGGTAATTCGCTAAGTGCGTCAATTTTGTAATGCTTGCAAAGAACCTCTAGGTCAGTTTTGGTATCATTGACTAGGTTCTGTAGTTCAGCAAACTGCCGTGCGTTAATGAAAGCATCTTTGTCGCTGCCAGTTGTAGCATCAAGAGCATCATGCTCAACAATGCAAAGTGCCGCTGTCCATAGGTAGCGGGTGCTGTATGTTTCACAAGCGCCAATGTTTTGTATTTCATGGCAACCTTTAAGGTTAGCGGAACCCATTGGGCTGTGAATAATAATTTGTGTCCCATCCTCAACATCAACAATGTGCATTGAGGCAAATTTTTCTGCAAAGCTTACTACAGCGCAAAGCCCTACATCATTAAAAATTTTAAGGGCTGGGACTAAAAAATCACCAAGCTCAAAATATTTGTAGCCAGCAAATTTATTATGTCCTGACTTTTTTAACGGCATGGCATGAAACGCCAATCTTGCCTCATTAAGTTTTTTATAAACAGGCACTTTTTCTTCTCCTTATTTAAAACGGGGTGAATTAATTTGCATTGGTTCTTTGGCCCAATTTCTGTAGGCCATAACGTCACCAATTAATTGTGCTAACCGCTCACCGTAATTAGGGTGGCAAGCGCCAGCATTGATTGCGGCTTCAACAAAATCACACGGTAGGCACTCAAAGCCTTCGGTCATGTTATGTCCGCAAACTGTGCATTTTTCTTGTGTCATTGCGTATCCTTAGTTTTTTTGTATAACCCCTTGTAAGCATATTTTTGGACATTAAAAGCGTTTTTTATTAAAACTAGAAAGAAAATTCAAATGAACTATACCGCACAGGCTATTGAAAATCTTTATGCGCTGGCAAAAAGCCACAATATCAGGGCTTATCAAATAGCAACTGAAGCTGGATTGACCCGTGTTACGCTTTCAAATTGGAAAAGCCATAGGAACGAGCCTACGCTAAACGCATTTCTGGCCGCGCAGCACGCGCTTGACCGCCTAGTCGCATTGAAGCAAGCCGCAAAAAAATGAAGGGATTTGGCAAATACCGTGCAGTAAAGATGCAATGCGATGAAGGGCATACCCATGACAGTAAGCGCGAAGCTGTGCGCTGCAATGAACTTCACGCATTACAAGCGGTAGGCTTGATAAGCAATCTAACCGTGCATCCGCAATATTGGTTCATTATTAATGGCAGACAATTGAAGCACCAGAATGGTCGGCGCGTTGGTTACAAGTCTGATTTTGAATATATTGAAAACGGTGTTGCTATCACAGAAGATGTCAAAGGTGTCATTGTTCGTGATTGGCCGCTGCGCCGCGCAGTTTTTATTGCTTTGTTTCCGCAGCGCAATTTGCGTGAAACCAAATAATTGATAAATTCTCTTTTATTAATTCGTTTGCTGTTTATAAGAATGGGCGGGTGATGCGAAAAATGACAAAAGCACCAACCCGCCCTAACAACGCCTAACCCCCGAAAGGCATCGTTAAATGATTACTACAATCCCCAAATTTATAAGGCAAGGGGTTATGCAATGAGCCGCCACAGCTTTGACCCGATGATTGCTAAACAGGTTGGTGTAAACGCAGCCGTTATCTACCAGAACATTCTTTGGTGGGCAGAAAAGAACGCCGCCAACGGCAAGCATGAGCATGATGGTCTGTGGTGGACGTATAACAGCATAACCGCATTTGAAGAACTTTTTCCATACATGACAGCAAAGCAGATACGCACTGCATTGACCAAGTTGGAAGACGATGGGCTGGTGGCTGTTGGCTGTTATAACAAGTCCCAATATGACCGAACAAAGTGGTATTCTCCCATTTGCCCTACAGGGCAGATGGACTTGCCCATAGGGGCAAATGGATTTGACCAGAAGGGCAGACCTATACCAGATAGTAAACCAGTTGGTAAACCAGTTGTAATTATAGAAGGCTATCCCCTCTGGTTGCCAATAGATGCTTGGCAGGGTTGGGTGGAGATGCGGAAGCAACGCAAGCGCCCATTAACAGAAAGAGCAAAGACAAGGGCGCTGAACAAGCTGGAGGCTTTGCACTTAGCGGGACATGACATTAACGAACTGCTAGACCGTTCAACAATAAACGGCTGGCTTGATATTTACGAACCGAAAGGAACGCAAAGTGCAGGAAGTAGCCAACATTCCACAGAGCCAACCAACGCAATGGTTAGAGCCGTTTTTGCCAGCCAAGCTAGACGAACTGTTGATGGGCAGCGAAATGCCAGTGATTGGCCCTAAGTCGGCAGAGGTATTGCAGCAATTTGTAAACGCCGCACGGCCACCAATGCCAGAGCGGGAACAGGTTGACGTTATGATTGCCAAGCTATCACTAGCAACGGCTAACCAGAAGCGCAGCGTGCAGGAAGAAACAGAGCGGCTAGAACTATACTGGTTGACCCTTCGCATTTATCCGCTGGTAGACTTACGCAGCGCGTTCATTAAGCTTTTGCGGACTTGTAAGTTTATGCCAACGCCAGCCGAAATTGATACGGTAGTGCAAGAGGAAGGTTATGGTCGCAGACGCAGGGTAGCCAGAGCCAAGCACTTGATACAAATTCATGTGCGTGACTACGAGCCACCAAAAGAGTATGTAACAGCACAGGAGCTGGCAGACCTAAGGAGTAATCTAGACATTGGTGCGGAGCATAGACAGCGCAGCGACTAGGTTGATGTGTGACCTAGCTAAGTATCAACGAGGGGCGATATCACTAGATGATATACGTCAACGCTGGTCAAAAGGAATCTATTCTAAAGCGCCTCAAGAATGGGCGCTGGCCGCTATTGCTCACGCAAGACAATAGAAATAGCCCCGCCAGTTACGGCAGGGCTATCTTATTATTCGTGTTCTTTTGCGTAACGCTTTAATTCGTTTATAGTGTTATCACTCAAGCAATTATCCCAGCAAAGCGTGTCGCCAGAATAATCACCATCAAATGCCCTTTTTGCTACATCTTTCAATGTTTGTCCAAGGTAGTTTCCAGCGGCATCATAGCAAGCTAATAACTCTGGCTCACTTTTACCTTTGGGCCAAATAAATTGTCCCATGCCGTTTACTTCAGTGCCTACAGCGCCTTGGTAAACTAGGTAAACGTCACCGCTGCCGCCGTGGTTTCCTCTTGCGGAAGCTATGGCGTGTAGCTCACTGTCCTTGTGCCACCCTGCCGACCAGTAAATTGGGTCTGGCGTTCGTGCGATGTAAAGAACTTCTTCTTCCATTGGTATTATCCTTTATTCAATTGTCAAAGAGCGGGGTCGTAACCCCATCGGTCAAGCTTTCCTTGCCGACATTATGTAGTAGCACAGGTCTATATTAATGTCAAGAGCTTTTTTCATATTAGATAAAAATAATAATAAATGAAAAAAACATTTGACAAGATAATTGATTGCTGCTAGTCATTGGATATTGAAAACGAGGGGCAGTTGCCCCGCCATTTGGAGAATGACAATGATTACCAGACCTTGGATTGCAGAACGCACAGCAGAAATTAATGCTGACGCAGATGCCATAAGCAGCTTGACTATTGGCGATGGGGTTAGTGCTTCTGGATGGACTGATGTTACTGCTTACACGATTGTAAAAAAGACACCAACCACCATTACTATTCGCGCTGACAAATGCACCCTGATTAACCGTGAGGAGTTAAAATTTCACGCTGGCGGATTTGCGGCGCACTGTTCCAACCAAGAAGCACAGCGTTACAGCTACGAGCAAGACGCTGACGGCCATGTGATTAAGATTAGCTTGCGTAAGTGGCTGGACGAAGAAGGTAACGTGAGGCGCAAGTGGAAACGGGCTGGAACCAGAACCTTTGAAATGGGCGGCAATGCCTACGCTGGACGCAGAGCCTATTACGATTTTAACTTTTAACTAGAGGCAAGGCCTCGCCATTTGGAGTAAGTTTTATGTTAGTTAAATTTTCGACCCTACGCGATGGCGTTTTTATTGAGGTTGGCGATGGTGAAAGCTACCATCCTAATGCTAGATGCTTTCGATTTGATAAATACGGCAATGCAGAATATGCTTTTTTGCATGACCTTGTAAGCGAGAATCCATTCCCAAGATGGTTTGGACATTGCTACAAAGAAACCGCATTTACGTTTGCATAAATAGAGGCAAGGCCTCGCTAAAAAGGAAATGATTATGATATACGCAGATACAAACCAACCAGTTCCAGAAACTATTAATTTTGATATGCAGCCTTATGGACAGCTTGTTTTAGGTGAACTCAAATGGGGTAGATATAACGGCGCTCCAACATTGACAGGCGTAGTAATAGACGGCGCAGAAACCTCGCGCCTGTTTCACCACAGCTTGACAAGAAGCGTGGTTGGGCAAAGCCGAACCATTTACGGAATTAAGCAGCACGAAGTAGAGCAAGGAAATGCAGTGCGAATTGCAATGTAATGTATGGTCAATTTTGACCGCCCTAACAGGAGACATTTTATGACTGATGAAAATTACAGCGGTTGGACAAACTACCAGACATGGCGCGTAAATATAGAAATGTTTGATGGCGCAGATTATGCAAGCAAAAATGAATTAGACGCATATGACTTAGGACTTGTGCTGCGCGAACACGCCATAGAGTTAATTGATTCCCAAGGACATGGATTTGCATTTGACTATGCTTATGCGTTTCTTAACGAAGTTAATTGGCGTGAAATTGCAGAGCATCAAATTGATGATTATCGGGAGAAATTAAAGTGACACCAAGAGCGCAAAATTTAGCAGAAATTGACGCAATAGCAGAACTATATGATTTTACGTTTTTAGATATTTTGGGTAAATCAAAGACCAAAGCACTTGTTGCAGTAAGGCGAAAATGCGTTGTAATGCTGCGGGACAAAGGCTACTCAACAACAGAGATAGGCAGAATTATGCAGCGCGACCACAGCACGATTGTTCATGCTTTAAATATGTATAAGCGTGATGCTGCTAAAGCTTTAGCTATGTATGAAATGAAAGGTAGTCAACATGACGCCATCCAAACTTAAACTAGCCAGACAATATCTAGGTTACAGTTTAAATGATATGGCTGACGCACTGCGCTTGTCAGAAACAACTGGTGCTACTTCAATACGCAAGATGGAAGCTGGCAAAGTTAACATTAGCGGCCCGATTGCAGTAGCAGTAGACGCTATGTTAAAAGGCTATGACCCATTTGAAGATGAAAACGATGATGACGCACCCTAATGAGCATCAAATAGGCGGAAGCCATTACACTTCAAAAGAAGTGCAGCCGTGGGAAGCTATGGAAGCGTGGATGTCAGCAGAAGCTTTTGCGGGATATTTGCAAGGTAATTGCATAAAGTATTTATCCCGCTATCGTGATAAGAACGGCATTGAAGATTTATGGAAGGCGCAGCATTATTTAGCCAAGCTGTGCGAGCATGAGGGCAAAAATGATTGAAGAACTAAAAATAGAAACGCGCAACGTATCAAATTTGATACCTTATGCAGCCAACAGTAGAACGCACAGTGACGCGCAAGTGGCTCAAATAGCCGCAAGCGTTACAGAGTTTGGCTGGACTAACCCAATACTGATTGACGAACTAAACAACGTCATAGCAGGACATGGGCGCATCTTAGCAGCTAAGAAGCTTGGCTTTGAGGAAGTGCCGTGCATTGTGCTTGATAACCTTACCAGTGACCAGAAAAAAGCACTTGTTATTGCTGATAACAAAATCACAGACAACGCAGGGTGGGATACCAAAACGCTAATCGCTGAACTTGAAAGCTTGGCTGATTTTGATTTTACCAACTTTGGCTTTAGCACTGACGAATTAGACGCTCTGCTAAATGAAATATACACACCAGAATACACACCGACTTTCACAAACAGCGGTGTTACTGAAAACCAACTTTCAAGGGCCGCTGATAGCATGGCCTCGCAGATAGACGGTTTACAGTCAGACAAAGCAAATAGGGCAACGGAAGTTATGTGTCCTTACTGCGCTGAAACATTCCAATACAGCGGAGGCTAAATGGATTTAGAAACTGTAGAGGCGTTAATACCGCAAAAAGAATGGCATTTTGCAAAATCAATGCCTAAAATACCACACTACTACGCTAGAAAATCAGAATGGGGCAACGACGAGGAGTTTCTTGCAGTTGCCAAATTTATGAGAGACAACAGCGTAGGCGAAAGGTTTTTTAGAACCACGTTCTATTATTTTTACGCTGGCCCGTGGAAATACTGGACAATGGATAAAGACGTAGCAGACGTTGAGATTATTAACAGGGCAATGCGATGAGATACATCATGCGAACCTGTGCAGGGCGTGGACATTATGCTGAACAGCTTATTGACCAATTGCCAGAAGTAGAGGTTTGCTTTGATGACATTGGCGGGGCAATGCAATGCTTTATTAAGTCGCTAAAAATGGCTGGCAATGATGCTGTTGTTAATATGGAAGATGACATTATTCTTGCCAGTAACTTTAAAAGCAAAATTGAGTCAGCAATTGCGGAGCGACCTGACAGCGTGATACAATTTTTTAGTATGAGAAAAACAGACTTGACTATTGGTAGTAGATGGGACGCTGGCCGCAATTACCTTATGGCACAATGCACATATTTTCCAGCTAAAATATCAAGTGGCATTTTAAGTTTCTCAAAAAAATATGACAACATTGGTCATAAGTCACATCCGCTGGATAGCATGGTGGCAGATTATTTAGCGTCAACAAAACAAAAATACTGGATTAACTGCCCTAGCTTAGTTGACCACATAGTAGGCAAATCAATGATAGACCCAAGACGGGCATCAACTAACAGACAATCATTTACGTTTGTAAAATAGCATGGAACTGTATCACAGCGCCCTTCTAAAAGGTTACGTCACATTCAATGATGTAAAGCCAACTTCATTTGCACAGTTGCCTAATGGCATAATTATGCAGAATGATTTTATTAAAAATGGTTTGCCACAACAATTTGACAACTGTGACTTTTTATATGCTGAACCACCTTGGCCGCATGGCTTAAAAGTATTTAACAAAAGAGCGGGAATTGATGATTTTCCCTATGAAAGATTGGTAAATTCATTTAATCAGCTTTTGCAATCTACTGATAAACCAATTTATATGTTTGTTGGTTTACAAATTTTAAAAAAATTAATTCAGCCAAAGCAAGTTTTTGATACCAAACTAAATGGTGGTGATGGTTTCATGGCAGTATGGAATGACAGCTATAATGGTAACCATGAAAGCACAGTCGCTATTTGTGAAAACTTGGGTAAGCGATACGCTGTAATGGGGGAGTTTATGGCTGGCTATGGAGCGTCAGTTAAAAGCTTTTTAAGGGGAGGCGGCAAAAGATTTGTGGCGGCTGACTTTGATGGTAAATGCGTAACAGTTATGGCTTCACAAATAGGGCGGTTCAATGAAAATCTATCTAAAGAGTAATGTCTTTGAAGCTGCGCTGGAGCGCATAAACCGCATATTTGATGACTTTGACAACGTGGTTATTTCGTCAAGCGGTGGCAAGGACAGCACGGTAACAATGCAGCTTGCCCTAATGGTGGCAGAGCAGCGCGGTAAGCTACCACTAAAGATGGTATTCCTAGACCAAGAAGCTGAATACCGCATGACCATTGAGTATATGCGTATCGCAATGGCTGACCCCCGTGTAGAGCCTATATGGATACAATGCCCCATCAAGCTGTTTAACGCTACGTCAATGGATGACCCGTGGCTAAAGTGCTGGGAGGTGGGCGGTGATTGGATGCGGCCCAAGGAAAGCTTTAGCGTCACAGAGAATGTTTTTGGCACTGACCGCTTTCACGATATGTTTCCCGCTGTCTTAGAACATTATTTTCCCAATGAAACGGCTTGCTACCTTGCTGGCGTAAGGGCGGAAGAAAGCCCAACTAGATTGGCTGGCCTTACATCTGGTTCCACATACAAAGAAATAACGTGGGGCAAAAAGCTTAACGAGAAAAAAGGACACTACACCTTTTACCCGTTGTATGATTGGACACTGTCAGACGTATGGAAGGCTATACACTCAAACGGCTGGGACTATTGCCAGATATACGATGAACTATACCGCTACGGCATTGCGCCGCACAAAATGCGGGTATCAAACTTGCACCATGAAACTGCCGTGCATAGCCTGTTCTTTTTGCATGAAATAGAGTCTGACACATGGGAAGCGTTGTCAAATAGGCTTGGGGGCATTAATCAAGCCAAGCATATGTCAAAAGATGAAATGTTTGCAGTGCAGAAGTTGCCGTATATGTTTGCATCATGGCAGGAATACCGCGACTACCTGACTGAAAAGCTAATTACGATACCAGAAAACAGGGAAAAGTTTGTCAAAATGTGGGCAAGGCACGATGCCTACTACGGCGACATGAACTTTGCAGAGGATTTGCATAAGAAACAAATATCATCCTTGCTGGTAAATGATTGGGAGTTTGTGAAGCTGGCTGGTTTTCTGAATAGCCCACCTATGATTGTCTACAAAGAGTGGAAGAAAAATCAGTTGCACAACAGGCCAAGGACAGAGGCCAACATGAAATATATCAAAAGGGAACTTGTTCATGCATCCTATACACTCAATAATTAGTGCTGAAATGTCCAATATGACGGACTTGGAGAAGATAGAGTTCCTTGAGGATATTAAGCAATACATTCACCTTGAAAGCCCATTGCAAGAGCAGCCTGTCAACTTTGTGCGCTGGGTGGACATAAATGACGTTGAGGCTAACGACTACAACCCCAACAGCGTGGCAAAGATTGAGATGGGGTTGCTGTATACATCTATCCTTCACGATGGCTACACACAGCCCGTGGTTACGATTTGGGATGATGAACGTAAAAAGTATGTTATAGTAGATGGGTTTCACAGATACTTCACCTGTAAAACCAACGACGATATTAAGTCACGCAATCATGGCAAACTACCCGTGGTGGTAATAGACAAAGACATTAATGACCGCATGGCATCAACGGTGCGTCACAACAGAGCGCGTGGTAAGCATAGCGTGACAGGTATGAGCAGCATGGTCTTTTCAATGCTAGACAACGGGTGGAGTGATGAAGGCGTATGCAATGAGTTAGGTATGTCTGCCGACGAACTACTACGCTTGAAGCACATTACTGGATTTAGTAAGCTATTTGAAAACGCTGAATACCAAAAGTCTTGGATGAGCAAGAAGCAAATACAATTAAAAAAAGAGGTTGAACAAAGTGAAGCCTGATTGGGAACGTATTAAGACGCAGTTTATTAATGGCGGCGGCACATATGCGTCACTAGCCAAAGAGCATGACGTTAAGGAAACTGCCATACGCGCACGGGCAAGCCGTAACAAATGGATAGAAGAACGTAACCAAGCGTCACTGATTGTCACAGAAAAAGCCGCTAACGAAATGATGAACGAACGGGCAACGCAATTAGCCCGATGGAATGATGAAGATATACAACTGGCACGGGCAATACGTTCACGCGCTGCAACGCTTATGGTGGGCAAAGGTGACACACTGTCAGAGACAGAGTTAAGAACTATTGCCAGTGTAGTAGACACAGCACAAAAGATTGCGCGTCTGGCCTTTGGCGCTGCAACTGAAAACAGCATTGTAAGCAACAGGGAACTACCGTCATCTATCCATGAGTTTGTTTAATGGGTCTTACCCCTACTCAAATGGCATTTGCCACCTGTAGGGAGCCTTTTCCCGCCTTTGTTGGTGGCTTTGGTTCTGGCAAGACAGCCGCTGCTATGGCTAGGGCAATGGCGCTAAAGACAATGGATAAAAGCTGTGACATTGCTTACTATCTGCCGACCTATGGCCTAGTATCAGACGTTGCCTTTAAACGCTTTCCCGAACTGTTAGAGCGCCGTGGCTTTGCATACAAATTGCATGAGCATAAAGGTTACATAGAGTTTCCCAATGCAGGGCGTATTATTTTTAGAACAATGGAACGTTCTGAACGCATTGTTGGTTATGAGGTAGCGCACAGCATAGTCGATGAACTTGACACCCTGCCTATCCACAAAGCCCGTGACGTATGGAACAAAGTGATTGCGCGTAACCGCCAGAAAAGCACAATACCAAACACAGTCGCTGTAGCAACAACACCAGAAGGCTTTCGTTTTGTCTATGAACGGTGGGTAAAGAATGGCGGGGCTGGCTATAAGTTGTTTAAAGCACGGACAATTGAGAACGCAGCCAACCTACCAGAAGGCTACATTGACAACCTTACAGCCTCATACCCGCCAGCACTGTTATCAGCATACCTAGACGGTGAGTTTGTAAACCTTACAGGCGGCGCAATATACGCAGAGTTTGACAGGCTGCTTAATCAAACATTTGAAAAAATAGGCGTTGGCGAACCATTGCACATAGGCATGGACTTTAACGTTATGAACATGAGCGCGGCAGTTGGTGTAATGCGTAATGGTGTCCCGCATTTTGTGGATGAGATAACAGGTGCGCGTGATACGCCACAAATTATAGAAATTATACGCAACCGCTACGCAGGGCATCCAATATTTATTTATCCAGATGCCAGCGGTAGTGCGACCAAGAGCGTAAATGCCAGCCTGTCAGATATAACGCTACTGCGAACGGCTGGCTTTACAGTGCTGGCACATAACCGCAACCCAAGCATCAAAGACAGGGTTCTTGCAGTAAACCAAATGATATTGCGGGACGGTGAGCGCAGATTGTTTGTAAACCCTGACAAATGCCCAACTTTAATTGAGTGTTTAGAGCGCCAAATCTATGGAAAAAATGGTGAGCCTGACAAAACTTCTGGCTTTGACCACTTAAACGATGCCATTGGCTACCTAATTGCCTATAAGTATGGTATTGGTCGGGGAACAGTTTCATTTGCACAAATTGCAGGGGTTTAAATGGCCGTTGATACATTCCACAAAGAATACGACGCTAACCGCTATAAATGGCAGCGTTGTCGTGATGTTATACAGGGCAGAGATGCGCTTATACAGCAAGTAAAATACGGGGCTAAGGTTCAGTATGGCGCAAAGTATGCTGGCAGTTTGTATAACCCAGACTATACAGGCAATGACTATTTGCCGCGACTGCTTAACCAAACTGACCCTGACTACATTGCATACCAAGAGCGTGCAGGGTTCTTTAATGCCACAGGGCGCACCTTAGATGCGTTTACTGGCATGATATTTGCTAAAGACCCAACCTATAAGCTACCAACTGCCATAGATGCTTTTGCTGATGACATTACACTGTCAGGCATTAACTTACGCGAGTTTAGCGAACAGGTAGTTGAGCAACAGATTGCTGTTGGTCGCGTAGGCATAATGGTTGATTACCCGTCTAATATGCCAATTGACCTAACGGTAGCGGCGGCAGAGGCTATGAACGTGCGGCCCTTCTTGCGCTGGTATTCAACTGAAAGCATTATTAACTGGCGCACAAACTATATCAACGGCGCAGAAACTCTTGTGCTTGTTGTGCTGCGTGAAGTTGAGGACGTTTACCAAGACGAGTTTACGGCAGAAGAATTTATAAAGTATCGCGTGCTTGACCTTACGGAACAAGGCTATCGCGTCCGTATATTAAACGACAAGAACGAACTGCTAGAAGAAGTATTTCCGCTTCAACAGGGTAAGCCCATGCGCTATATCCCGTTCAGCATCTTGGGAGCCAACAGCGTAGCGTCTACAGTGACCAAGCCACCATTGCTTGACCTTGTTGACACCAACCTTGCCCATTACCGCAACAGCGCAGACTATGAGCATGGCTTGCACTTTACTGGCTTGCCTACTCCTTATGTAGCTGGCGTGCAGTTAGCAGAAGGCCAGACGCTTTCCATTGGCTCAATGACAGCATGGGTATTTCCAGACCCTTCCGCAAAAGCAGAGTATCTAGAATTTAAGGGCGATGGCCTAAAGACTTTGCAACAGGCGCTAAAGGACAAAGAACAGCGCATGGCAGTGCTTGGCGCACGGATGCTGGCAGACGATAAGCGCACGGCAGAAGCATTTGGCACATTAGAGTTGCGGACAGCGGGTGAACGCTCTGTGCTGGCTTCTATCAGCCGTTCAGCATCTGATGCTATACAACGCTCACTTAACTGGATGGCAGAGTGGGTAGGCGCACCACAAGACGCAGAGTTTAGCCTTAACACTGACTTTGGTGCAGCGCGTATGGCTCCACAGATGGTATCAGCGTTGCTTGGTGCATACCAAAACGATGCAATGCCATTGTCTGTATTATTTGACAACTTCCAGCGCGGCGAACTTGTTAATCCGCAAATGGAGTTTGAGGAATACGAAGCGCAGCTTGCAGACGCTGGCCCATCCTTTGCACAAGAAGCTGTGCTTGAACCAGAAACTGACAACGCAGATGCAGCGGCAGAACAAAGCTTAATCACCAACATACGTCAGAGGCTTGGACTCTAAATGGCTGTCAGCGAGGAAATTGTCACCTCGCTAGTCGAGGCTGTTGCCGCGCTTAATTTGCGTGTCAACGATGCAGCTTCAAGGGCAATGATACAAGGGCCGCAAGGTGACGCAGGGCCACAAGGGGAGCGCGGGGACGATGCAACGCCTATTAGTGACCAACAAATTAAAGACGCTGCTGAAAATTGGTTACGGGACAACATTACCCAGCCAGCAAACGGCATTGATGGCGCAAACGGAAAAGAAGGCGCACAGGGAAGGCCACCTAGCGATGAAGAAATACAAACTGCCGTCAATATATGGTTTGACCTCAACCGTGAAACATTGCGTGGCAGTGACGGGCGAAATGGTGTTGACGGTGCTGATGGTGCTGATGGTGTTGCTGGCAATAATGGTCGGGATGGCCGCAATGGTTCCGATGGTGCTGACGGTGTTGGCATTGCGCTTGTGGAACAACGTGACGATAAATCGTTTTATATAACACTTACTGATGGTCAAGAAACGCAAATTGAGTTACCTACTTCTAAAGTAAGTGGTTTCTTTGGCGGTGGCGGCGGTGGTGGCGGTGCAAGTAAATTAGCAGACTTAGATGACGTTGCAATTTCTGGCATTTTAGATTTAGATATTTTGCAGTATGATGCGGACGCATTAATTTGGCGAAATAGTGTTGGTATTTTAGATGGCGGCACGTTTAATTAAAGGGAAGTTAAATGGCACGGATACAAATTAAGCGTGGGTTAAAGGCTAACTTGCCGACCACAGGAATGCTTGCTGGTGAGCAGCACTTTACCACAGATAGAGCAACCCTACACGTTGCCATAGACCCTACCACATCTAAGGGCATTGTTCCTGCCGTTGATGACCTTGGTTCAATTGGCGCAGTTGATGGTGCAGCCGATTTGCTAATGATACATGACGCAAGTGCTACAGGCGTTAAAGAAAAGAAGATTAGCATTGCCGATTTCAAAACGGCGCTTAACATTCCTAATGGCGATACCGATGAAAAAGTTGCTGTTGTCGCTGGCGGCACGGCTGGCTACATTTTTGGCACTGATGGCAGCAATGGCGTAATACGCATGAACGCATCAATGGAAATGACTAAAGATGCCAGCAATGGCTTTGTAACACTTGCTGTAGGAACTGTTGACTTAGGCACGTTCTAAACAATACCACCCAGCTATATAGCAATAAAGGGAAGCCACATGGCACTATTGAAGTTTAAGCGCAGCGCGGTTCCTGCAAAGATACCAAGCATTGCAGACCTTGCATTGGGCGAACTTGCTATCAATACCTATGATGGTAAGGTTTACACCAAGAAAGACGATGGAACTGCATCTATTGTTGAGGTGGGCGGTAGTGGCGGCATCACCACCATAACATCGGCTGATGGTTCGGTTACTGTAACTGGTAGTGGCGCAACCCGCGACCTTTCCGTTGCTGTTGCTGGTTCCACCACTAATGTCGTTGCGCTTGTTCGCAACAACACTGGCGCGACATTGGCAAAAGGCACTGTCGTTTACATAAATGGTTCGCTTGGTCAAAACAGCACGGTTGCCAAAGCCATTGCAAACAGCGACTCAACGTCTGCCCAAACGCTTGGCTTGATGACCGCTAACCTTGCCAATAACGCAACGGGCTATGTCACTGTCATTGGCGTCCTAACAGGCATGGATACGTCTGCATTTACGGATGGGCAACAGCTTTACCTAAGTCCAACAACGGCTGGAACATTTACGGCCACTAAACCTTATGCTCCACAGCATTTGGTATATGTTGCCGTTGTTGAACACGCCCACCCTTCGCAGGGCAAGCTATTCGTTAAAGTGCAAAACGGCTATGAGATGGATGAATTGCACGATGTATCGGCGCAAAATCCAGCGAACAATGATGGCCTGTTTTACAACACAACGTCTGGCCTCTGGGAAAAGAAGTCTATTGCTACGGCCCTTGGCTACACGCCCTACAACGCCACTAATCCAAGCGGCTACACTACAAACGTAGGGACAGTCACGTCAGTAGCTGGCACAGGAACTGTTAGTGGGCTTACGTTAACAGGTAGCGTTACTGGCTCTGGCTCACTGACGCTTGGTGGAGCAATAACGGGCTTTCTGCCCCTTACTGGCGGAACACTTACGGGCGCACTGACTGTTCCTGTTAACAGCGGAACAACAGGTGGCGGCATCAATTTTGCTGGTGCGGGAAGCACATTCATTCGGGGAACAAGCGGGGACGGTGCAAGCAGCACTACATCTAACCTACAGCTTCAATCATGGTTTGGCATTGGCTTTGGCCCAAGCATTACGGGACAGACTGTCCCTGTAGGCGAAAACGCAGTGTGGATTGATTGTCGTGCTGGCACTTTAAATGCCAGAACATTTCTTAAAGCACCTAACACTTACACAGGAGCCACGGGTAGACTTTATGACGATGGGAACTTCCACATAGATGGAATTGGCTCTCCTGTCTGGATTAACTCTCTAAGCAACAGCACTATTGAACTGAACACACAGACCACTGGTTATGTGAATAT
>Ga0102859_1000074_pt1 | contig 21629 bp, 9 predicted proteins | sample Colrivmet1371B02_FD_78439 | JGI IMG/M metagenome (GOLD analysis project Ga0102859, IMG submission 78439) | Estuarine microbial communities from the Columbia River estuary - metaG 1371B-02 | ecosystem: Environmental > Aquatic > Marine > Intertidal zone > Estuary | place: USA: Columbia River...
CAGTGCCTGTAGCAATTGTAGGGTGAACAATGTTAACACTTGGTAAGGAACGATTAGATGCACCACCGTTGGAATAACTCATGTGGCGACGTCCATTCCATGCAACACCAATTACTTCATTTGTAATTACACTTGTTCCAAGTCCAGTCCAATTGAGACCATTTGTACTGTAAGCTCTTGTATTAGTTCCAGCACCACCAGCCATAAAGTATACACCATTCCATACAACTTTACGACCGTAAGATGAGAAAACACCTGTACTTAATCCTGACCAGTTAATACCATCGTAACTGTAAGCAAGTGAATTTCCACCTGCACCAGTTGCAACGAATATTGTACCGTTCCATTCAATACCATAACCATAACTACTGAAAATAGATTTGGACATTGGTACACCAGTCCAACTGATACCATCTGAACTGTAAGCAAGTGTATTTCCGCCAGAACCAGTTGCGACGAAACGACTTAATGATGCACTCCATACAACACTGCTACCTTCACTTGAGAAAATGGATGTACCAGTTACACCAGTCCAGTTAATACCATCATTACTGTAAGCAAGTGAGTTTGTACCAGCACCACAAGCGACCCAACGAGTGCCGTTCCATCCAAGACAAGTTGCATAACTGAAAGTTCCTGTACCAAGACCAACCCAGTTAATACCATCATAACTATAAGCTAAGGCATTTGTACCAACACCACCTGCTACAAACATGGTTCCATTCCAAGCAATACCACGACCATAACTTGAGAAAATACTTGTACCAAGACCTACCCAAGTATTACCATCGGCACTGTAAGCAATACTGTTTCCACCATTACCAACAGCAACAAAGCGAGAACCATTTGATGCTACGTCATAACCAGAAGTACTGAATGGATTATTTGTTCCAGCCCAATTCATACCGTTATCAATACTAGAAACAATTGTGTTCGTTCCATTACCAACAGCGACCCATGCACCATAAGATGAACCTAATGGTAAAGACCATGTAGCACCATCTGTACTGTATGCAATTGAGTTAAGACCTGAACCTGAAGCGATCCAACGAGATCCATTCCATTGAATACCAAGACCACTTGTTGTGAAAATACCGGTACCATCACCAGTCCAAGTAATACCATCTTTACTGTATGCAATTGTGTTGTTTGTACCTGTACCAACAGCAACGCACATGGAACCATTCCATGCTACTTTATTACCAGCACTTGAGAAAACTGATGTAGAAGATGGAACTGCAGACCAACTAATACCGTTTTTACTGAACGCAATTGTGTTTGTTCCACTACCAACAGCAATCCATTTGCTACCTGTGAAAGTAACACCGTTACCACTGCTTGTGAAAACAGTTGCACCAGTACCAGTCCATGAAATACCATTAGATGAGTAAGCAATTGTGTTTGTACCACTACCGACAGCGACCCATAAACCTTGTTTAGCACTCCATGCAACTTCACGACCAGAAGTTGTGAATGGTGAATTGCTGATACCGCACCAGTTAAGACCATCGTAACTGTATGCAATTGTGTTTGTTCCACTACCAACAGCAACAAACATAGTACCATTCCATGCAATACCATAACCGGTTGTGAAAACATTGCTGCTTCCAACAACAGGGTACCAAGTTGCTGCATCTGTACTATACGCAATACTATTACTGCTACCATTACCAACTGCGACCCATCTTGTACCATTCCAGGCAACATCATTACCTTCTCTTAAAACATTAGCTCCAGAGTACCATGTGATACCATCAGAACTCCAAGCAGTTGATGTAATATCATGTGTATTACCAGCATAACCAAGTGCAACGAATTTGCTATTGCTCCAAATAACATTGTAACAGTAGTATGGGAACAAACCCCCATCAGCTTTTGTCCAAGTAATACCGTCAGATGAGTAAACTATAGTAGCTCCTCCTTGACCATAGGTTCCAACTGCTACAAAACGAGTACCACTCCATGCAACATTAGTACTACTAGTTAGTAAACTTGTTCCAACACCTGTCCAACTGATACCGTTTGATGAGTAAGCAATTGTGTTTGTACCACTACCAACAGCGACCCAACGACTTAGTGAGGAACTCCATGTAGCATTAAACCCATAAGATGAGAATATACTTGAACCACTACCAGTGAAGCTTGTACCTGTGCTACTGTAAGCAAGTGTATTTGTACCAGTACCACATGCAATAAATTGTGAACCGTTCCATGCGATACTAACACCAAAAGTTGAAAATACAGTTGTACCAAGACCTGTCCAAGTTATACCATCGGAAGAGTAAGCAATGCTGTTTCCACCATTACCAACAGCTACGAAATAACTATTACCATAAACGATACTTGAATTTTTATCATTGCCTACGCTACGTCCACCACCACGTGTTGTGAAAACGCTAGCTCCAATACCTTTCCAATTAATACCATCGTTACTCCAAGCAACTGTGTTTGTACCTTCACCAAGTGCTACCCAACGATTATTTGCGTAAATAGCATCGTTACCATAAGTTGAGAAAGTGCTTGTACCAAGACCAGTCCAGTTAATACCGTCTTTACTCCAAGCAATTGTATTATTACCATTACCAACAGCTACGAACATATTATTACCGTAAGCAACTTTTACTACATTTGAGAAAAGTGAGATACCAGAAATAGAAATAACAGGAATCCAAGTGATACCGTCATCACTATAAGCAAGTGTGTTTGTACTACTACCACCAGCGACCCATCTATTTAATACACTACTGTAAACAGCTGTAGTACCATAACTTGAGAATACTTTAACACTTGTTGCTGATGTGTAATTGACACCATCAGTTGTGTACATAATACTATTCGCACCTGCCCCAACAACAACAGAACGATTATTTGGGAATGTGATGGTGTGTTGAGCTGCTGCGTTACTGCAAAAACAATATCCAATACTTGAGAAAATACTCGTCGAAGACGTTGCTGCTGTCCAAACTATACCATCACTACTGTAAGCAATAGTGTTAGTACCTTGACCTCCTGCGACCCAACGAGTACCATTCCATGAAATACCAAACCCATAACTTGAGAATATACTTGTACCTAAACCGGTCCAACTGATACCATCGCTACTGTAAGCAATTGTATTTGTACCTTGGCCAACAGCAACCCAACGAGTACCATTCCATGCAACACTCAGACCCCAACTGGTGAAAATGCTTGCACCACGACCAGTCCAATTAATACCGTCGTAACTGTAAGCAAGTGTGTTTGTACCTAAACCTGTTGCTACAAACATAGTTCCATTCCATTCAATACCATCACCTTCAGATGAGAAAATGGAAGTTCCAAGACCAGTCCAATTGATACCATCGCTACTGTAAGCAATTGTATTTGTACCTTGGCCAACAGCAACCCAACGAGTACCATTCCATGCAACACCTAGACCAATACTGGAGAAAATGCTTGTACCACGACCAGTCCAATTGATACCATCATAACTGTAAGCAATACTGTTTGTACCATTACCACCTGCAACCCACATAGTTCCATTCCATTTAACATCATAACCAACAGATGAAAAAATACTTGTACCTAAACCTGTCCAATTAATACCATCGTAACTGTAAGCAATTGTGTTAGTAGCACCACCAACAGCGACAAACATACTACCATTCCACGAAATATATCTGCATTGTGTAGTGAAAATGCTTTTACCCAATCCAGTCCAGTTAATACCATCGTAACTGTAAGCAAGTGTGTTTGTACTACCATCACCACCAGCGACCCATATTTTTTGTTTGGAGCCACCGAATGAGTATGCTTGTGGTGCGCTTGCCGTGGTATTAATTTTGGCGCTGATATTGCTAGTTTTAACATTGGTATTGTTAGGGTAAATAACAGAAGTTGATCTATTAGTGATTGTAGAATCGATGTTAACAGTTTGTGGATTTTTAATAGCGTTACCCATTGTAATGTTTGTTACAATAAGATTTGTTGCTGTAATAGCACCTGTATTGATGTTACTAGGACTGAATGTTGTAACATTTAATGTGCCAATTGTGGCGCCTGTTGCTGTCATATTAGACGCACTAACAAATGTTGCACCGACATTACCACTTGTGTAAGTAACATCAGAACCATTTGTAGTCCATTGAGAACTTGCGCCTGAAGCGGTGTATAAAACACCATTTTGATAAAGATTACCTGTAAAGTTAATATTACCAGCTGTAACACCTGTAGCATTGATATTACCTGCGGATAAACCAGCACTGATACGTGCACTTCCAGAAATATCTAAAGAAGTGCTTGGTGCGGATGTGTTAATACCTACATTACCACCAGTCGTATATAAATTACCCAAAGTGTTCGAGTTGTTTGTTGAAATTAATCCATTAGTGACATACGCACTACCATTTATAAACGGATGATAAAAGGACATTTGTTAAAAGTCTATATATTATTTCAAATAAAAAAAAAATGAAGAAATCTATTTAATTAGCTGGTATTTATGCAATACTTTGAGCAATTATTTATTAATTGATCTCCTACTCGACAAAAGGAGATTCCTTAATTAATTCCTTAATCAATTCTTAATTAATTTTTTTAATTGTTAATTAAAAAATTTAAATCTATTTAAAAAAAATATTTTTAGTAATGTAAGTAAGATGACCGAATTTACAAAGGTTCAAGAATGTGTTGAATATTGTAATTCAAATAATTTAGCATTTTTTAGAAGGGATTTAAATTCAAACTTTGCGAAAATTATGGTTGCTGATTCGTTTGTGAATATTTTTAACAAAATTAAGAATGGTGATAATAAGTTTTACGAATCGTGGTCGCCCAATCAATATATGAAGCTGTACATTGATTATGAACGAAAAAGTAATCCTTATGGTTCACAGGCAGAAACAACTGGAGGTGGTGGTGGAGGTGGTGATAGAAATAACGGGGAAGGATCATCAAGTGATTTTGATTTTGATTTTAAAAAGCGTCTTCAGCGTATAAGTGAGGAGCAATTATCGCATAAAAATGATATATTAAATATTATTAATCATATTAAAAGTTTATTACCAAATATTATTGGAGTTTATATATTAAAATCAATTCCTGACACAGATAAAAAAAGTTACCATATTATATTCGATGGTATACATTTTTCAAGTTATCGTAATATCAAATTATTTATTGAGGAACAATTAAAACCAAAGTTCAAGGAATTGTTTGATAAAAAAATTATTGATACAACAGTGTATGCTCCAAAATGTTTTCGTAGTTTGCTTTGTTCTAAATTTGGACAAAATAGGCCATTGTTTTTAATAGACACACATGCATTTTTAAGTGATTTAGATGAACACATAGTAAGCAAGGAAGAAACAACATTTGATATGTTTAAAAAAACATGTGTTACTTATATTGAAGGAAGTAGTGTATTGTATACTTATAAATCAGTTGAAAAGAAAAAGGACGCAGCAGCAAATAAAAAATTACATTTAATAAATGATGGTGATATTTACAGTGACAAGGATGTTGTGAAAAAGTATCTTGATATATTAGAAGCGGATAGGTATACTGATAGAAACAAATGGTTAAACATAGGATATATTCTTTATAGTTTATCACCAGAGTACAGGGATTTATGGCATTATTTTTCATCAAAATGGGAGAATTACAACGAAGACGAATGTGAAAAAACATGGGATTCATTTAATAACAATGAATTCATCTATACAATTCATAATTTAATACATTTGGCAAGAATAGATAATCCTGATGATTTCAATGAATTAACAAATGATATTCCTAACCATGATATAAAGTACATCAGACCATTTGATAATATAATAAGTAAGGTAATTTATCGTTTATATGGTGAGCGTTTTGTATGTAGTAATCCGGAAAAGAATGAATGGTATTATTTTAATAATATCCGATGGGTAAGAGAAAATAAAAGTTATAATTTACGTAAATTGATGATCAATGATGTGTTTAGTCGTGTGGAGAGTTTTCGTAAGCAATTGATCAAGGAAGGTGCAAGTGAGGAAATGGTAAAAAATTATCATACTATATTAAAGATATTAGGTTCAGGTAACAAGTTAAATTGTCTTGAATTGGAATTTTTTAATAATAATTTTTACAAGATAATTGATCAAAACAAGGATATTATAGGTTTTGAGAATGGTATATATGATTTAATTAAAATGGAATTCCGAAAGGGAACACCAAGTGATTATGTTTCCTTAAGTACTGGGTATGAATACAAGGAATACACAGAGTCAGATAGTGAATATCGTGAATTGATTAGTTTAATTTCCAAAATTTTGCCACATGAAGAAACACGACACTTTACATTGAAATCATTGGCGAGTTGTTTAGATGGGCATGTTCGTGATGAAAATTTTTACATTTGGAGTGGTAAATCAGCTACAGGTGGTAACGGTAAAACAACAATCCTTGATTTGCTGTTAAAAGCTCTTGGTGAATATGCTTGTACAGCTCCTGTGTCTCTTATAACAGGTAAACGTGAAAGTGCCAACAGTGCTAATTCAGCTCTTGCAAGTATCATAAATAAACGCGCAGTTATTATGCAGGAACCAGAAGCTAATGAAATGATCCAAGCAGGTGTGATGAAATCTTTAACTGGTGGTGATACTATCTCAACTCGTGAATTAAACAGCTCACAAATGGAGTTCAAACCAATGGCTAAATTGTTTATGGCGTGCAATCGGATCCCAACAATGTCAGATAGTGATGGTGGCACCATTCGACGTCTTAAGTTAACGGAATTTATATCGCGGTTCGTTGAGAACCCTTCTGACGAGCCACAGAATGGAATTTACGAATTCAAAATAGATAAGGATTTAAAGTCAAAATTAGAGCATTATAAGCCAGTTTTCATGTGTGTTTTGTTAAATTACTATAGAATATACAGAACTGAAGGTATTACACCACCAATGTCAGTTATAAAGGTAACTAAGAAATATGAAAATGATAACAATTTAATAAAGGACTTTATTGATGAATATATTCAAGAAAGTGATAAAAGCGAGAGCATTACAAAGGATGATTTAAAGAATATTTACAAAAACGATTATACATTAAAAGCAAACTTTGGAAAATTCAATAATTTCATCGGTCGTTTAGAAAATGCACTTTGTACAGAATTCAAGTTAGATTCCAAACGAAGAATATACAAATTATCAGGATATATCATAAAACAAAAAGGTATTGACGAAGACTCTGATGAAGACGATAATAGCACGTCTGATTAAATTTAAAATGATAAAAAAGAAACGATAATAATGGTTATTTTATTTAGATGTTTATGGAGGTGTTTTGTTACTCTTTACGGAGCAGCAAAGATCCTGTATCAATATCTAAATTAATTCTATAAAAAGAAACGATAAAAATGTGTATTTTTATAGATTAACATTTGAAATTTAATTAAGATGTCCATGGAGGTATTTAACTTCTGCGTACGCAGAAGCGAAAATCACATTGTAAAGATGTTTGTTTAATTCATTTTTCACAATAATAATAATATATATTAAATTGTAGGCCGTCCATATTACGGACGGCCTACAATTTAAGTGCGTTTATAAATTAATTTAAAAATAAATAATTATAATACCTAGAAAGAGTTTCTACATAATGATTGAAAAGGAGAATCCTAATTGTATTATTAAGGCTTTTGAAAATAATGAAATTTTAATTGTTCAAGAAGAAAATAATAATAACATTTATGAATATTTATTTAAAGCAAGTGATGTAGCAAAGGCTTTAGAAATTGCACAAATAAGAAGTTCAATTCAAAATTTTGACGACGATGAAAAGGTAACTCGTAAAGTTACAGATTCGCGTGGTGTAAATCAGGATACTCTCTTTTTAACATCTAGAGGAGTTTACAGATTAATTTATAATAGTAAAAAAGAGATTGCTAAAAATTTTAGAAAATGGGTAGGTAATATATTGGATGATATTATTTTTAATAATAGTATTAAAATGAAAAAATTAATTGAAGAAAATAATAAATTACTTTGTGAAAAAGAATCAGAATTAGAAGAGGTAAAAAAACAATTAGAACTAAATGCAAAATTAAGCGTTAAAAAATTATATAATACAGAACAATTTCAGTGTGTATACGCTTATAAAAATAACAACGACACTGAAAAATATATTAAAATAGGAAAAGCTGAGAATATAAAAAAAAGAGAAGATTCTTATATGGTAGGTAATAGAAATTTCTCTATTTTTTATTATAGAAAATGTTACAATTCTAAATTAACAGAAAAGGTAATACATCATATGTTAGATAAACACAGAATTCAAAATAATAAAGAATGGTTTGAAATTTCTGAAGAATTAGCTATTTATATTATAGATACAGTATGTGATTTTCTGGATGGATATGTATGTTGTAGTGAAGAATTAATAAATTTACAAGTTAAGGAACAATTATCAATTAGTTTAAATAAAGTCAAAGAAATGAATGAAAAAAATAATAAAGAAAACGATAAAGAAAATGATAAAGAAAATGATAATGAAATTAGTAAAGGTGTAGATTCTGACCAATCTACGCATAAATCAAGAAAAATAAAAACAACAATTGAACAAAGTGATGATTTAAAGACACATTTTGATAAATTTGTCAAAGAATACTGTGAAGTAGGTGATGATAAAAAATGTGCATCTTTATACATATTAGGTGCCTATAGAATGTGGAATAGAAGCACAAATCCATTAACAAAAAAAAATTTAATGACTTATTTAAAAAATAATTATATCTTAGAACAACAATTTGTATCAGAACATAATACGAAAATTACGTATTACACTGGTATTCAACCAAAGGATTATATAATAAAACGTGAAAACAGTAATAAATTACCTTATTATGAAGAATTTGTATTATCTGAATGTAAATTTGATTATACATATAGAACAACTAAAGCAATTTTATATAACGAATTTAGGGATTGGGTTTCTAAAAAATATCCAGTATATGTTTTTTCAAAAGAAGAACAAATACATATGGAATCCTATTTGAATAGAACTTTTTTTAATTGTAAAAAAATACATATAAATGGTGGTACAAATGGTTATTATGGACTTCAATTAAAAAGTGATACAACTGAAATATTAGGTGTTGCTGAATCAAGACGAAAAAAAGTATACAAAATAAATATAATAACAAATGAAATTGTTGAAACTTATGAAAATTTGTCTATAGCTTCTATACAATCAAATATTGAATATAAAAAATTATCCAATTTTATATTAACAAAAACCAAAATAGAAAACTATATATATTCCTATGATTTATAAAATTAAAATAGAAAATAAGAAAGAATCCTGAACCAACAAACACTGATTATTACTAAATAAATTTCTATTGTTAATTTGTTTAGTAAATATAAGAAATGATGAATGTTTATAAATTATTATCAGATGTTACAAAATATCAGCCTGTTGAGAAAATTTATTTCAAAATTATAGCTATGTTCATGCTTGTTATAGGATTTACATTTATATTTTCGTATTATTATTCTGATGGAATGCATTGGTATAGATACAATAATAAAACTGATAAAATGTCTGTATCTGATACTTTATTTTATACATTTACATGTTGGTTTACTTTAGGTTATGGTGAAATAATTCCTAAATCATATGATGTTAAATTAATATCTGTTTTAGTTATGATATCTGCTTATTTAATACTTTTACTTTAATCGCGGTTTTTGATCAGAATTTAACGCAAAATCGCGTTCAGCAGTCAATTAAGCAATTCTGCGGCAACCAATCAACGTGGGTGTTACCATTGGAATTGTCTTTTTTAGTTTTAGTTGTAATTGAATTTATATCGATATCATTTTCTTCAAATTGATCGAGATTGATACTTTGTTCTATAAAGATACCTTTTTTGAAATGTTGTTTATAGAATACATTTCGTTGTTTACTTTGATTACGGTAAACAGAAAAGTTATCTTGTATATCAATAATAGTTGGATGTAAATCAACATGTGTTTTCCTAAAAATACGTCCTACAATTTGATTCAATTGGCCACTGTCTTTTTTACTAGCTGCATTTTGTGTTTTAGATAAATGTCCAATAAATTTCTTTGGTGAAACCAATAATAATGTATTTAATGATGCCTCGGAAACACCTTCTGAAAATGCACGATAAGTTGCTAGAATAAGTTGACATGATTTACTTTTTTCTAAATCATTTATTTTCATTGAACCTATAAATAATCCGTATGTGAATGTAATAGACATGTCCTTATCTAATAAACTTTTCAATTGTGCCACGTGACTTCTACGATCAGTTAAAAGCAATACTTTTCTTTTTTCAGTATTAATGAGATCTTTTATAATTTCAATAATAAGTTTATTACGTTTTGGCATATCAATTAATTCAGATAACATACTTGTGAATTGGATTTGTTCTTCATTTGTGTATTTATTAGTAACTCTTATTTCTTTATAATCAGATGAATTTACAGTAAGACTTTTTATAATAGGTTCCAAACCAACATTCGCATCTACATGAGATTGATAAACAATATCACCAACATGCCATTTAAATACATATTCACACCCATCACTTCTATGTGGAGTTGCTGAAAGACCAATTGTGTATTTGCTACATAGTTTAAAGAATATTTTTGAAAATACCATACTTGCTATATTATGAATTTCATCAATAACAACAGTTGAAAAGTCATTAAATAATTCCTGAGGATAATCTATTTTAGAAAGACTTTGCAACATTGCAATAACAATATCACAATCAGCTACATTTATATTTTTTTGACCTTGTATAAATCCTATATTTGCATCTGGTAAAAAACTAGTAATTTCATTTTCCCATTGTTTCATTAATGTTATCTTATTTACAACAATGAGTGTTTTACATTTTAATTCACTTATCACCTTTAAAGCACAAAATGTTTTACCACCACCTGTACCAATTGATAAAATACCACCACCTTTATTATGTAGCGCTTCAGTTAGTTTTTGTACAGGCTCAATTTGTTTAGGAAATAAAGTTCCTTTAAACGGAATAGAGTGTGTCCATTGTTTACCTAGGTACTCCTTTGTTGTTTTAGGTAATCCATAATTATTTATTCCATACATTTTAGGAATATACATTTTGTTTTTTGTTTCTATGTAAACAGGATAATTACTCTCACCAGCTTTACCAAATTTATCATCAACTAATGGTCTAGCCGTTAAATCCTTTTTTAAATTATATAATTCATCTTCTGTTAAGTTTTCCTTTTTAATAACATATCCATACTTGGATAAATAACATTTATCATACAATTGTTTTTTGGCGTCCTTTATGTCATCAATGCTACCCATTTCCATTTAATTAATGTTAGTAGTAGTCGTAGTAATAATAGTAGTAGTATTATTATTATTAAAATTAAAGTTAAAATCAATTTGTAATGTAATTAACAGAATTCCATTACATGGATGGGGTGAATGTTTGGTAATCTTCAATAGAATGACCTTCCATTTCACCAGAAACCTTTGACATGTCAACTGATCTTACTGGGTAGCATCCAGAAGTAGCATCAGCTGGTAATGGGGCAACTGTAGCAGCTGGTGCAGCGGTTGTGGCTGGAGCTGGTTGAAATGTTGATGGAGCTGGTTGAAATGTTGATGGAACTGGTTCAACAATTGCATTAACAACAGCTTGAGCAGCTTGGGTAACTTGTTGAACATCAGATGGAGCTGGTGTAACAGCTTGTTCAACTAAAGATTCAACTGATGCAATAACAGCTGGGGTAGGATCTGGAATAGCAGCAGCAATCATATTAGCAGCAGTTTGAACAGTTGATACATTGTTACCGATTTCACTTGCAGCACTGTCAGCAAGAACTTGAACAGCTTCTACAGCAGATGGTGTAGTGATTGTAGATGGAATATTGTTGTTAATAGATTGAATAGCAGCTTTCATAGCATCAGCAACAACGTCAGTTTCAGCAACTGTTGGTTTTAATGCTTCAGTTGCAAGTGTAACAACAGCTTCTCTACCAGCTTGGTCACTTGGAGCCATTGTACTAACAGCTACAACAACAGCATCTTGAACCTTTTCTGGAACACCAGCTTCTGGGCTCATGGCTTGGAGTGTTAAGTTGTTAATAGCATTTACACTATCAAGTGGTGTAACTGGGACAGCTTCTGGCATAGCAGTTGCGGTTTCTAGAGCAGCAGTTTCTTGAGCAGTGTTGTCTAACATTTCAAAAAGAGCCCTGTTATTTGCATAATTAGAAATCATCATAAATGCAACAGCGATTAAAATAGAAAGCGAGGGGCTAACTTGAGCAATCCATAAAATAAGAATCATAATGAATAATTTAAAGTACGTATTATCAAAGATCTGCGCAACAACATGTGGTACGGTTGGAGCAATGTGAGCAGCATATAATGCTAAAAATAAGATGATAATTCCATATACGAATTGTGGTTTTTTAAGATATTTATTTACCATCTTTTCAACTGTAGAATCGAATTTGTTTGCGTATTCCATTATTATATTTATATAAAATAAAATAAATTATATAAATTAATTGTTAATTAATTGTATCAGTAAATTAATTGTTAATTGATTGTTAATTAATTGTTAATTGATTGTTAATTGTTAATTGATTGTTAATTAATTGTTAATTGATTGTTAATTGTTAATTAAATTAAACAAACACTATTGTTAAAAGCTTCTATATGTTTTTTATTTTTTACTGATTTAATTTCCTCCATGTATTTTAAAAACTCTTCTTTGTTATTTTGATAATAAATAACTTTATCATGTACACGTTTAATATCATCTTTTACATTATTGAACCAAACTCTGTCTCTTTTTATATTTAAAATATTAAAATTAGGAATATAATAATAAAGTATTTGATAACTTTCAGGCTCTAATGTTTCTGTAACTGTTTTTGCCCAATCAACAGGATCTAATGTATTAGAAGTATCCTGATAAATATACTTTTGTTCACTACTATCAGGCTCATTTATTAAATTAATAACAATCCCCTTTGGAATAACTTTTTCTTCAACACTTTCTTCAGTTGCTTCAACTGGTATTTCAATATCAAAACCACAGTTACCTTCTTCAGTTGTTTCAAGATCGTCAGAGTCGTCAGACTCGTTTGTCACGTCAGACTCGTTTATATTATTATTATTTCCAATTGCCAAGTATTCTTCCAAAGTGTCAACTTCTTTAATTTCACATTCCATGAAATCAGCACTTTCTAATAATCCTACTTCTAATTGTATTTGCACCTGACAATAATAATGAAATGGTGGTTGTGTATTTTTTATTTTTCTTGAATAAGGACACTTGATTTCCAACATAACACCATCTGGTGTAATACCATCAGGACTTGCACCAAGCCATTTTAAATAAGGATGTTTTAGTAATCCAAAATCATATACATCTGTTTTTTTAAGTTTTTTATATAAATTTACAGCAATTTGTTCATATTTCTTACCCCATAATGTATAAACTGAATCATGGAATACTTTTTCACCAAAAAATGCCTTGCACTTTTTTATAATATAATCTTCCTGTTTTTCATATACATTTGCACATTTAGTATCATTGTATTTAAAATTGTCTAATTTATAAAGTTTAGCATACCTCTCACATACATTTTTAGATAACGTTAAACATGATGCAGCCTCCGATGCTGTAATTAAAGTATTCCTATTTTTAAACCACTCCTCACTCCTCTGAACTGGTTGTGGCTTTTTTAATAAAGTCTTGACACGATTGCGAAGTCTTGTTATATTGCTTTTTATTTTCATATCTCCACAATCTTCTTCAACTTGTTCAGTTGTGTTAACTTCAACTTGCTCAATTTGGTCTGTTTCTGACATTTTTTCAATTAATTTCTTAAGAATTAATATTACACCTTACAATATTAATTCTATTACCTTTAAATAATTTAGTGGGAGTTATTGCTTCGTCGCGCTGGGGCAGTGACTCCGTCACGATCATGGGCAAAGCCCATTACCCCGCTACGGTTACCATCTATGATTTTTATATAATTCAACCATCTTATCTTCAAATCCACGAGTGAATTCCTTGTAATTGCAAATGGGACTGTGTACAAATTTGTTTCTAACTTCCTTTTTAAGATTTACTAATTTATCCAAGTGTTTTGAAAAGTAAACAGCCTTGTTAACATAATCATTCTCTGTATATGCAACATATTCATCTAAACCACAATTCTTCATGAAACTAGTTGTTACATTTTGTGTATGATAATAACGTTTGTTATCATAAAGGGTTAACACTGGAACACCCATCATAAGTGACTCGCAACTAGTAGTTGTTCCTGAATAAGGGAATGAGTCCAACGCAATATCCATCTTATTATAATCCAATAAATGCTCATTGTATGTATCAGCATAATCTAAAATATCAATTCTATCAATTACAGATTTATCCTTGAAACAATCAAAGAAATAAGCCTTGATCTTTGGTGTTAAGAATTCTTTTGTTTTAATTGCAAATCGCGCTGTTGGAATTGCTACAAGTACTCTCTCCCATACACTTATTAATTTTTTATTAATTTTATTAAATCTATTAAATGTTCCAAATGTAATGTAGTTATTAGTTTTACATGGTTGATCATCTACTATAGCTGGTAAATTACCAATACCCATACTAGGTGTATAAGCTAAAAAGGTCTTGTCCATATATACTAACTTTTCAGTGTAATACTTTTCAGATTGTTTACAATCAGCATATCTATCAGTTAAATGATAATCAATTGATTTAACACCACTTGATCCAGGATATCCACAATAACTAATTTGAATAGGAGCAGGCTTCAAGACAAATGTATCCAATCTATTATCACCAGTATGAGCAGATAAATCAAATAAGATATCAATGTTATCTTTCTTAATAACTTCTGCAAATTCAGTGTTTGATAAATGTTTAACACAAGTCCATTTACACTTTGGGAATAGTTCAGTTAAATTAACAATTTTTACACTATAACATTGAATATCAAAACGATCATAATCAATCGCCCCAAGAATACTATGAATAAAGAAACTTACAGGATGACAAATAAAATCACCACTCACAAAACCAATCTTTAATTTACGATCACTACTACTATTAGCCGTAATAGTGTCTCTCCAATTTTTCAAATCGCACTTTACAATATCCGATTTAACAACATAATCAGGTCTACTTTCCTTGTAATGACTCACAACATGTGGATAGATTTTATTAATATTCTTGTGTAATTTTGCAATATACATAGGATCCTCTATTAAATGTGAAATGTAATTCAAATCTAACAACTTGTTTTGATAAGCAAGACTTAATCTAGGCTTGTACTTTAACGCCTTGTTATAACACTCAATTGCATTTGTAAAATCACACTCATAACATTTTGCTAAACCCATATTCATATACATACTAGCAACTAACATTTCCTTATCAGTTGAAATATGAGCTTTTTGATAATTCTTAATACCATGTTCATAATATTTGATTGCAATATCTGTGAAACGTAATTCAGTATTAACAACCCCTAATTGATTATTAATATCAGGGTCATCTGGACTAATTTCTAGAGCCAACTTGAAAAAGTAACTAGCTAATTCACGATCTTGAATTGCAAAATAAATACTACCAATACCATTTAAATTTTTGATTTTAAATTCGGTTAATCCCTTTATTTGATCTTCCGTCATATTACCCTTTCCATTTAATAATAAATCAATAATACCAATTGATAATTTAAAATGTTGTAAACTTTCTTCTAATTTATTAGCTCTATGATACATAAATCCTAAATTGTATTGTAATTGATAATCACATGGATCAATTGGTAATACCTGGTTTAATAATGCAAGATTTTCATTCACGTTTGGATTAAAAATAGTTAAATAAATATAACTAACTTTGTACAATTCCATTGCTGGTTTGTGAAATGGTTCAATGTTTAATACAACTTTTAAATGAGTAATAGCAATATACAATGAATTTTTATGTTCATCAGATAAACTAGAACGTGGTGCATTAATACCAACTGTTCTAATAAGTAATTCTGAATTTAAATAATATGTATTTTTAATAGGTTCCTTGTGACGACTAATAATCAACTGATTTAACCCATTAAATAACGTAATTAATTGAGAACTTAATTGTATACATTCACTGTATTTGTCATTATCTACTACTTGTCGTTTCGTAAGAATATCTTGAGCTTCAGCATAAACAGCCTGTAAACGTTCATACACAGGCATGTAATTATCAATAGTTAAAGACACAGACATCTTATTATTTTTTAAACCTCAACTTACTTATATAAAGTTTAAAAATTAATAAAGAATTTTTAACGAACAACTCCGTTATTATGTATTATCTTTTTAATTTACTTCTTTCTTTTACGATCGTCCTTACGTTTGTCCCTTCTGTCCTTGTGATTGTCTTTGTCTTCGAGATCTTTTTGTTTTAAATAAACATCCTCGTATATATATTCTACTTTATTAACACCAGGAAAATGTTTTAATAATTCCTTTGTTTTAGATTCTAATGCTTTTTCTTTTTCTCTTTTTACAGTTTCCTGTTTACTACCCCAATCTATATAAATATAAAAGGGCTCTATAAATTGAACAAGATACCCATGTGATGATATTGAATTTATTACATAATGTATACATGATTTCATATCATATGTTGTTTGACCAATTAATATTTTAGGAACTTCAAAGATAATAAAAGTCTTATCAGTATGACGATTTGTATAAATAATTTTCTCAATGCATTTATTCAACACAGTTTTATATATATCATTCGTACTACTTTTTTTTATATTTTTCTCATTGTGTAAACTTGATATACTAGGAATATTCATAACCTCGTTATTACCATTTTCATCATAAACCCCGGTAGAATGATGTTTTTTATCCTTGTCTTTACCCATAAGACTTTATGTTTTAACAATAAAAAAAGTTTACTATTAAATCTTTGTTTGTTTGTTTTAACAATAAAAAGTGTTTACTATTAAATCTTTGTTTGTTTCTTTGTTTAACAATAAAAAATTAATCAAAAAGTTTTATTATTAAAAAATGAATGTATTTAAAAATCCTAAATCACATTGCAACTTTAAGCCTTGAATTGTAAGTAAGTTGTACCGATACGGACATTACCACCTGTAGCACCATTGATAGTTAATGCTTTAATACCAAGAGATTGGATATCATTTACAATGTTTGTGCTGAACCATGGTGAAATCCATGTTGTGTAACCACGGTCACTACCGTTATCTGTTGCAGTGAAACTAGATTGTGTTGTTACGACACCAGTTGAACTTTGTACAGCGAATGGTTGTAAAACAACACTTGCATTAGATGTTCCAGTGTTTAATGATACACCACGCATAACTAAACGAGCATAGTTCCATGTCATACCGTCATTTGATCCATCAGATAATCTTCCGAAACCATTGCTGAAACCGATTGAACTATTGATACCTGGGTTACCATCTTCAGAGAATACAATTGTGTTGGATGAAGTGAATCCAGCAAAGCTACCAGCAGTTACATCAGTGTAACGTTGTTGTAACATAATGAAAGGTCCAAGTGTACCAGCATCAGTGTGAATGTTTGATGTAGTAATGTTTGTAGAACTAACACTAGCAATTGTAGCGTTTGTAGCAGTTGCATTGGTAGAGTAAAGTGTTCCAGCAGTAATACCAGCAGCACCCATTGAACCAGCACTAGCAAGAGTTGCAAGCATAGTTCCAATAGTAGCATTTGTAGCAACTGCATTTGTTGATGATACTAACCCAGCATAAAGTGTTCCAGCAGTAATACCAGCAGCACCCATCGATCCTGCACTAGCAAGAGTTGCTAAAATAGTTCCAACAGTTGCACTTGTAGCACTTACATTTGTAGATGAAACCAAAGTACTGTAAATAGATCCAGCAGTAATACCAGCAGCTCCCATTGATCCAGCGCTAGCAAGAGTTGCTAAAACAGTTCCAATCGTAGCATTTGTAGCAATTGCGTTTGTAGCATAAAGTGTTCCAGCAGTAATACCATCAGCACCCATTGAACCAGCACTAGCAAGAGTTGCTAGGATAGTTCCGATAGTAGCATTTGTAACACTTACATTTGTAGAAATTGCACTTGTAGCATAAAGTGTTCCAGCAGTAATACCAGCCGCACCCATTGAACCAGCGCTAGCGAGTGTTGCTAAAATAGTTCCGATACTAGCATTTGTAGCACTTACATTTGTAGAAATTGCACTTGTAGCATAAAGTGTTCCAGTGGTAATACCAGCAGCTCCCATTGAACCAGCGCTAACAAGTGTTGCAAGAGCAGTTCCGAATGTAGCATTTGTAGCAACTGCATTTGTTGATGATACTAACCCAGCATAAAGTGTTCCAGCAGTAATACCAGCAGCACCCATTGAACCAGCTGATACTAAAGAACCAACAAGAGTTCCAGCAGAAAGTATACCACTTAATCTAGCATTAGATGTACTAATACCACCTGAATTCCATGTTAACGAAGCTACAGTTACACCACTTTCTGTACAAGCCAAAGCACCCCCTACATAACCATATAACATAGGACCATTTACTGTAGGGTCACCGTGATAAGCCAATCCAACAGCACGTTGACCAAAGTATCCTAAATTTAAAGTGTTATCATTTAATGTAATTTCACCAGTTAAAACTAAATTAGCAGATGTAATTTTCGATGAATAAAGACTTCCAACTGTAATACCAGCAGCACCCATTGAACCAGCGCTAGCAAGAGTTGCAAGAACAGTTCCGATAGTAGCACTTGTAGCACTTGCATTAGAAGCATATAAAGTTCCTACGGTGATACCAGCAGCACCAAGACTTGCTGTTGTAATAAATGAACTGTTGAGATTTCCAGTTGAAATATTTGTTTCAATTAAATTAACAGATGTTACATTCATACTGATAGTATATCCTGAAACATATAAATTACCAACTGTGATGGTACTCGCGTATAAAGTACCAACTGAAGCACCAGCTGCAGCAACACTTCCAGTACTAACTAATGTAGCACCAACATTACCACTTGTATAAGTGACATCACTACCATCAGTTGTCCATTGAGAGCTAACATAAGTTGCTCCATTTTTGTAAAGAGAACCAGTAAAGTTGATATTTCCAACTGTAATACCAGATGCATTAAGAGTTCCAATACTACTGTTTAGAGCTGATAAGTTAGCAGATGTAATGGTATTAGCATATAATGAAGCAATTGTTGCACCAGTTGCTCCAATGCTTGCAGATGTTACTAATGTTGCTACAACTGTACCAGCGGACATTTTATCACTAATATAAGCATTTCCGGATGAAATAGTTGATGAATATAATGTAGCGATGGTTGCATTAGTTGCTGTAGCATCGGTACTTGAAATGGATGATGCTAAAAGACCACCAGTTGTAATACTACCACTAGCATTGACAGTGGTTGAAATTACAGATGTTGAGTGAATATTTCCAATTGTAGCATTTCCAGATGCCATATTTCCAGCACTTACTGAACTAGTTGCAACAGAAGCAGCAGAGAAGTTTCCACTAACTTGAATAGAACCAGCGCTAACAACAGTTGAGAAAACATTACCAATTGTAGCACCGGATACACCAACGCTACCAGCACTTACTAAAGTACCAATAACAGTTCCAGCTGAAATAGTACCACTTAATATCATGCTACTACCAGTGTAACTTGTTGCATTGAGATTTCCAATTGTAGCATCTGTTGCTTTAGCATTTGCTGATGTAATAGTTGTTGCTACAACAGTTGATGCTGAAACAGCACTTGATACAACCACATTTGAAGCACTAACAGATGTTGATTGGATATTTGTTGATGAAATATCACTTGCTGTAAGACTTCCTGATGTAATAGCGTTGGTGTAAAGACTACCAGATGAAATAATGGCAGCTGTGAATACACCATCACCAGCACTAGTAATACTAATGTTACCAGATGTAGATGATGAAATTGTTACACTATCACCTAAATGGATAGTATTTCCTGAAAGATAAAGATCTCTCCAACGTCTAGTAGAAGAACCTAAATCATATGTTACATTTGCATTAGGAATTAAACTGCTAGCAATTGTCATGTTTTTAAATTCGAAATTGTCAACATTTAAACTACCAAGTGTTGCATTTGTAGAAACAACAGCTGGTGTACTTAAACTACCAGTGCTAATAGATGTTGGTGTAATACTACCTAATGTAATATTTGTAACACTTAAATTTGTTACATTTGCACCAGAAGCCATTAAAGAAGAAACAGTAGCACTTGTTGCCTTTAGACCACCTGATACTTCCAAGTTGGTAGATGGATTAGTTGTTCCAATACCTACAAAAGAACCAGTTGGATTAATATAATAATTTTGGAGAGAATTACCAGCCCATAAACTAGAACCACTGTAAATACTACCGTTTTGGTAAATATTACCATTAATGTTAATATCACCTCCAATATCTAAATTGTATGATGGATTTGTATTATTAATACCAACACGTGTTCCTACTAAAAGTCTTTTAGAAATACTTGCACCACCATCAACTACTAACGCAGCACTTGATAAATTTGCGGCATCAGTTGTTTTTGATACTTGTAATTTTGTTGCACCACCAACATTTAATACATTATTGGAAAATGTAATATCACCAGCACTAGCAACTGTGTCAGATGAATTTGCATATAATAATGTGTTTGTAACATAGTTGTTTGTAGTAGAATTAAATAATCCAGTACCACCAGTTGGACTAGATCCAGCTGGAGCAGTTGTTTGTGCACGATATCTGATAACTGTACTATACCCAGCACCATTACTGTTTGTATATTGTACCTTTGCTGTACTACCAGTAACATCAATATTGAAATTAACACCTGTAATATCACCTGTGAATGATGATGTGTAAGCCCATCCTGTTGGTGTGTAAACACTATTCAATTCCCAAAAAGCGTATTTATTAGTAGGACCTGTGACAATAACTGTAATATAGGCTTTGAAGGCACTTGCTACTGTATCTAAAAAGTAGAATCCTGAAATATCTGTGAATGATGATACATCCGATGATAAAACGGCTTGTTTTTCATATATGATATCGTTAGCGTTAGGTGTAATGTTAACATTATTGATACTTGCTTGACCTGCAACTGATTGATCACCTGAAACTATTAAAGTTTTTGAAACGGACGCACCACCAGTAATGACAAACGCACCAGATGTACCATTAGTTGCATCTGTTGTATCTGTAACAACTAATTGATTTTTTAATATAAACGCTTCTGGAGTATAAGTTGACATATATAATAAAGTAATAAAAAAATTTAATTTAATAAATGTATATAAAATATTATTAAATAACAAGGATTCCTTTAATATAAAGTGATCATCATGCTTTGATAACACTAAAATTAATTTAACAACTAGATACCAATGTATTTCAATTGATACCGCTAAGTAATTAGACACTTTTTCCAACAATTTGTTATTTATTGTATATAATCTTAATTATTTAAAAATTAATTAATAACAAATTTCATTTATTTTTCATTCGATGCGTTAAGTATACAAAAATTTTTACCAATATCATTTTAATAGA
>Ga0102859_1000076_pt1 | contig 21551 bp, 19 predicted proteins | sample Colrivmet1371B02_FD_78439 | JGI IMG/M metagenome (GOLD analysis project Ga0102859, IMG submission 78439) | Estuarine microbial communities from the Columbia River estuary - metaG 1371B-02 | ecosystem: Environmental > Aquatic > Marine > Intertidal zone > Estuary | place: USA: Columbia River...
GAGTTTACGAAGCGAGTGAGTTATTATAATTTAATAATTGTAGAATACTTTTTCAATTTTTTTATTAAAAAATTATTCTTTAAATACTTTTTAAATAATTTAAGCCAGTTAATCATCTAATTGTATAGATAATTAACTGGCTTAAATTATTAAATTTATATTTACATAGATATTTTAGAATCCAATATATTTATAATTTCATCAATATACATATCATTGTCATTATTACCACCTAAAAACCATTCACATTCATTTAGATCATTAAAATCTTCATCTTGAAATCGCCAATCGTAAATAGTATATGTACTTTTTTTGTATTTGAATTTCCATTCATAACGATGTTTATCATTATCTGATCCTGTTAAGGATGGTTCACCAAGAGCTTTTATTAAATGTTCTGTTTTATAAATCAAGTTATCTAACCACCATGTACGTGTAGTTGATAATTGATTATCAATTGTTATGTCAAATACATCTTCTTCTTCATCATTATTCAAATCACTCAAGTCAAATTGGTAATTACTTAAATCATCATTTGTATTACTTTCGGTATCAGAATTATCGTCATTATTTTTTATTTTTGATGTTTGTTTTTTAGATCGTGTTCTTTTTATGGTTTGTTCCTTGTTAGTTTCTTTGTTAGTTTCTTTGTCAGTTTCTTTTTCAGTTTCTTTTTGATTTTTAAATTGGCTTACCATCTCAATGTAAGAATCAATAACTTCATTTGTTTCCTTATTTTTAATTATATATATTTTAAATACATGTTTTAAAAACCCATCTAATTTTTTACGAGGAGTTTCCTCAAATTCACTCAATAGATCTTTATTCCATTCCATGATATCTGTTAAATCATTTTCAACTATATAATAATCACCCACCCAATCAAAAAATTTAAATAATTCCTTCTCAAAATTTTTTGTTAACTCGTAAGACATACCGAACGTAGTGAGGTTGAACTGAGTCGCAGCGAATGAAAGAAACCGAACGTAGTGAGGTTGAATAGAACGTAGTGAGGTTGAATAGAACGTAGTGAGGTTGAATAGAACGTAGTGAGGTTGAATAGAACTTAGTGAGGTTGAATAGAACGTAGTGAGGTTGAACTGAGTCGTAGTGAATGAAACAAACAGAAAGAAATGAGTTACACTAAACAAAAAAAAATAATTTAATATTAATTTCAATTTTTTGAAGCGCGTTTAAAAAATGATTTAAAATTTTAGTTTTATTTAAAGTAAAATCAAATATGTTGAACGAAAGTAAATTAAGTTTATTGATGGGTAGTCTTACTGAATTTTATCAAAACAAAGGATATATTGATGAAATTAAAAATATTGTTGATCAAAATAATGTAATTAGTTTAAGAATCCTAGATTGGTTTATTACAAATTTTTCAAAGAAAAATCAAATCATTATTTCTGATAATTTCAATGTGTATCAAAATTATAAATTGATGTTAAAATCATTTAGCAAACGCCAATTTGATCCATTTTGTAGAAAAAATAAAATTATTTTTTATTACACTGATACTGATTATATTGAAACTAGTTGTGGTCAATTATGTTTTTTCAGATGGTGTTTTGAGAATAATATTCTTGATTATGTAAAAAAGAATTTATCAATCATAGAACAGGATATGAAGAATTCTATAAAAAATAAACAAAGTCAATCGAACTCAACAGATATTAAAAGACGCCAACCTCTTAGTATTTCTGCGTCAAGAACTATTAATAAACAACATGTGAAGTACGTTGTGACATTCGATTAACACGAATATCAGAACTGTGTGTGACATTCGATTAACACGAATATCAGAACTGTGTGTGACATTCGACTAACATTTTGTTATTATTTGAATTTATTATTTATTTTATTAATTTACTTATTATTAATAAAGAAAAATGGAAGTTTATATATTAGTTGCGATCATATGTGTAGTATTATTATCATGTATAAGTTCATCTGTAGCTGGATATTTTGCATCTGTAGGTGTTAGTGACAGTACTACTACCAATACCAATACCAATACCAATACCAATTCAACTAATACTAGTAAAGTTAAATCTAATATTGTTTATTGTAATGATGCATTTAATGTATGTGAAACAGATTCTGATAATAGGGATGGTATAGAATTAAAGGAGCACGTTATATATACATTAAAAGAAGAAGATACTAAAGCAGATAATGGTGAAATACTTAAGAAGGGTGGTACTGTGTTTTATATGGATTTAAATATGATTAGGACACTTACTACCAAAAAATATACAAATTTACAAGATTTTCTAAATGATATTAATAAGTATCAAAAGGAGCATAAACAATGTATAAATTTTTATAAAGCGACAAAAGAACTGAAAACTACGTTATCATTTACATGTTCTTTTTTTAGTACTATTTCACAATTACTAACTGTAATTCAAAAGACTTTGTTATTAGGATTAGATGATGATTTACTAGAGGAATACTTGAGTATATTAGAAGAAAAGGCCTTATCGAAAAGTATGACGACATTTGAATATTTTACATATTATGCAATTATTTCAAAGTTTAATAATAAAAATGTATTAATACTTATAAAATAATTTATTATAATATATTATATATTAGATAATACTTATGGGTAAGGGTGAATCAGAAAGTACAAATGAATCAGAACAAATTAATATAAGTGAAATGAATATTGATGAAAAAACATTAAATAATATAAATCAAAAATGTAACCAAGTAACAAGTTCTACAAATTTAATACAAATTACAGGAAGTAAAGTTAAGAATTTAACTGTTAATCAAACTTCTCGAATTAAAACATTTTGTCAACTACAACAAGCTATTAAACAAGTACAAGACGCAAATGTTAAAAATGACTTGTTAAATAAAGTTGCTCAACATGCTGAATCTAAGGCAACTTCTGGATTGTTTGGTGGGAATGCAAAATCTACAACTCATAACGTTTCTAAACAATACAATAGAATGAAAAATTCATTATCACAAACACAAATAAATAATATTACCGAAGAATGTATTCTGCAACCTAAAATTGATAATATTGTTCAAATTATGGCATCAGAAGTAGAGGACTCTAATTTTGATCAAACAGGTGAAGCCTTTTTAGAATGTATAATAAAGCAAAGCGGTGATATATCGCAAACCGCTGTAGCAGAATCAAAAGTAGCAAATGAAGCAGATCAAGTAGCAAAGGCAACAAGTACAACTGGTCTTGATTTTGGATCACTTACAGCAAGTTCTAATTCCGCTAGTTTAGCAAGTCTTGGTACATTAGCTGGACCAGTTGGAATGTCACTCTTTTCATGTTTAATTGTATGTATTGTAATTATAATAAGTATAAGTATTATGTTTGGTATGGGAATGATGAGTAAGGGTAGTGGTGGAGGTGGGGGAGGAGGTGGTGGTGGTGGGAGAATGGGTGTAGCTTTGAGTAGTTTAAGATCGCGTTTAAGTAGTTTAGGTGGTACTGGTGTCGGTCAGGTTTTTACGGTTAATTAAATAATCATATAACCATATAGTCATATAACCATATAGTCTTATAACCATATAGTCATATAACTATTCTTAAAAATAAATGTTATTAGTTTTAAGAATTTAATAGAGAAATTATAAGCCTTTTACATAGTTTAAATGATGAGGATTTTTAACAAAAAATTGTATTAATTTTTTATATAGTTTTAAAATAGTAACAGACGATAATTTGTATATTTTTGAGAAATGTACCATATCAATTTCAACATCAACTGCATGATGTTTTAATACAAAATAAAAACAACCAATACCAATGCTAAGTGGTGTATGATCTAATAATAAATCTTCTTTTTCACATAAATTTATTAATCTTTCGACTTTGACATAAATGTCTTCTAATATTTTTTTATCCAAGTTTAAATGAACAATATTATTTTTAATGTAACTAATAGGTGAGTTAATATTAAAAAACACAGATTTATCTAAATCAATCCTGTTTTTGTTAATCAATTCTACAACTGATTTTTCTCCCTTTGTTATATATTTAATATCCAAATTAATGAGTTTTGACAAGTACATCGTACTAAATTGCGAATTGACAAATACATTGTATTTTTTATATACATAATAAATACATACTACTATAATACCGTCTTTAACACGAGTTCTTTTAGAACCATCTTGGTCTTTTAATTTATACAATACAGTATTTACTAAATTACATATATATTCAATATAAAGCGTAATATTTAATTTATTACATATATTTTTCGTATACAATGACAATTTATATAGATTCTTTTCATCATTTGACCACATATACCAGTTTTGCATTTGTGAAATTTTAGAATATCCTACGTTTTTTTTGAAATATGACGTCACTGTAACTTCATTGTTCTCACTATTCCCTATTATATTATTACTATCAAACTCATCATATGTTATATCATCTGAAAATGTTAACCCACAGTTTGTACATACATTGATATTAATATATTCAACATGCCCACATGAAACACATTTGTTATTACATGAATCTACCTTTTTACATTTATCATTTTTTATTTGGTTATCATCTATTTGGTTGTCATTCTCTGATTTATTTAAATCATTATATGCTGTATCAAAAAAATTCCAGCATTCTTGATGATTAATTGTTTCTGTCATTCGTTTAATTGAATTGAATTTACTCTTAATTGAATTTAATTTACCGTTAATTTAAATTAAATTCAATATTTTTGTTATTACTTAATACTAACTGTGAACTCAGATCGGATTTTTATTTCATTTTGAATTGTTTTAATAAAATTTCCTTTTGTTCTTTTGTATAATTGTATTCTTTAGGAACTATTTTTTGTGTTATTACTTTATTATCCATTACATATTGTAAAAATTCATTTTCTGCATAATCACGACTTGTTTCAATTAATTGTCTTCCAACTGCTGTAACAATCGATCCAAGTTCCTTTAAAACCATATTTCCTTGACGTCTTCCTAAAAATCCATAACAACTATTCAATGATACCTTTATAGCAAGCTGTGTTGATTCTAAAATATCAGCCAATAACTTGTCACCATCCTCTAACGCCTTAGCCATACGCTTCTTAACCTTTTTACGTTCAGCATATAATTCTTCTAATAATGTAGGCAATACACCCTTGTGTTTTACACTACCATCTTCGTTGTAACTAGGTTGAACAACTTTATAACAACATTCAACTTGTTTTTTCTGGTATTTTTCATTTGCATCACGTGACTTTTTCAAAGGATCATGAACACGGCAGAAATAGCTGCCATCAACATCAAAATAAGCTTGCTTGTCACAACATTCATTTTTCTTTTTACCAGTTTTCATTAATGCTCCACATTTATGATTTAATTTATATTCAACCGTATCACACCATTCAATTGTTTCATAATTTGTATCTTTACAATTTTCAAATTGTGTATCCATTACAAATGTACTATAACACAAATTTCTACTGATAATAATTGTCGGATACAGTGATGCAAAATCTAGTACCACAACATCATCATTAGTAAATCCTATAACAGGCTCCAAAACACATGCACCTGTAAAAGAATCGTCTAATAATTCATTAATACTCCATACTTTATCTACCACAATAGATGATCCTTTGTAATATAATTTTATATTGTAATACGGGTTCTGTAATTCAATACTTGTTAATAGAATCACGTGACTTTCATCAACAATTTCTGATATCTTACAATTAAGTTGATCATTCCCATTATATGAATTTGCACTTTTTGTTGCTTTTATACCTAATTTTAAGAAATCACCCACCTTAAATATACTACTATCTTGACCTGCTCTTAATTTTACTTTAATTGGATAATTATCTTCATTGAAATTTGTATTTGGTACCAAGAAATCCATTTGTCTTGCTTTTCTTAATATTTGTGATGATACCTTGATAGTTTGTCCACGTGTTACAAGATAACCAATCGGCACAAATGTTACATTCGCTAATTGAATAATTGTAATTAATATCATTTGTTTATCGACTAATTTTTGTAACAAATGTGTATCGTTAATGCAATATAGCCCTACACATTGTATCTTATCTGGACAACCTGATTTGTAATACTCAAATATTTCTTTTGCACTTACATCATGTTTACTTTCTTTTAATATTTCACCAGCAATTGCATCTAATTTATAACTGGAATATTTCTTCATACCTCTTTTATAATGAATCATCAAATCATAATTTAATCTACCAGGAATATAAACACGATTATATTCATTATCACCGTATGCACTTGAACTAAAAAATTCTTTTTTAATTTCTGCTTCAAATGTATTCAAACGACTTATATTTTTAAAAAGATAATCCTTAATACCTAACAATTCACATCTTTGTGTAAGATACATCCAATCGAATGAATCACCATTATATGTATAAATAATATCAGGATCCATAGTTTTCATTAAATCAATCCATCTTTTTATTAATGCAGTTTCTGTTGAAAAATATTCAACTACAACTGGTTCAGCATCTGTACCTTTAATTTCTGAACATTTTTTTAATGTTAAAAGATGCTTCACAAGTAAATTTTTCTCATTGAAATATTTAAATGTTGTAGCCATTTGATAAATGACATTCGGATATTCTCCTTTGTTATTTTTCTTTTTAGCCTCTGGAAATTCCCCATCAAAACTATATACTTCAATATCCCAACTTGCCTGTAAAAAATTAGCAATCGATGGATTTTCTATTGGTACAAAAGAATTTTTGTGTTTTGCATCATTAATTTCAATGTTAATATCTGCATTTCCTATGTAACTATTTGTTTTAAAGTTCTTAACCCGAACCCAATTTGCCATTTGCACATCTTTTATATGACAAAACCTCAAGAATGGCTCGAAATTACTTTCATATAATTTATATTTAATAGGTTGTGAGTTTAAACCATCGATGGTAACAGGATTTTTAAATATATATTTACTTTTATTCATAGTATACATGTTTTTAAACACCAATTTAACATAAGTATAATATTTGTCATTCCTAAAACCATACAAATCTTTCTTTTTAACAATTTCACATAAATCTTCATTTAAACCAGATGAATATTTATATAACCGATTTTTAATATAAGTCAAAAATAATTGTAAAGTCCTGGTGTTACCACCACCGTTTATTTTAATATAATAAAAAGGATAATAATTATTTATTTTACATGTTATACTTTTACCATCTGCTGTTCTCCCAAAACAATAAATAGAATAACTCATATTGTTATCAGAGTCATCTGAATTATCCGAATCTTCACCAGAATCAGTTACTTCATCTTTTGCCCACCATTCAATAATTTGAAAATCCAATGTAGTTGACTCGACTCTTCCATTACCTCTTTTCTTAATGAACTTGTCCATCTTTTGTTGAATCATTAACATTCTAGATTATTTTAAATTTTTTTTTTTACCTTTCATCAAACGAAAAATTGAATTTTAAACAAAAATGATCACATGTATCGTCTATCATCTTGCATAATCGTCTATCAATCCAAACTTAATCATGTCTATGTATTCTAGCTATTCCGCAAACCCATCTGTTACAAACTACAACACGACTTCTACTCAGCAATCATCTACCTTTGGTAGTAACTCTAATTATAAATTTTCATTCGGTAATACCAACACCAATACAAACACAAATACTAACACCAATCTATTATCTACATCACCTTCGACATCATCTTTGTTAAATAGAACAACAACAAATCCTATTACCACAACTGTAAGTAACACAACTGATTCTCATAAAACAAATATTATTAATTGTTTAGAGGAATCAAAACAAATACAAATGGCTATGTTAAATGAAATGCAACAAGTTGTGCAATTACTTAAATCAAATTCTACGGCTGTTGCAGCCGTTACAGCTACAGAAAATAAAATAATGCATTCGTATACATACGTACATACACACACAGGAGTTTCATGTGATAACTGTGGCAAAACCGACTTGTGTGGTATACGTTATAAATGCTTATTCTGTAAAGATTTTGATTTATGCGAGGAGTGCGAATCAAAACCTATCCCCAATCACCCTGTTTCTCATGTTTTTATAAAAATAAAGGAAACTTCTACATTTAATACTATGATTAGTAATGTTCAAAATTGCTTTACTCTTTAATTAATTAACATCGAACTTATATTAACTAACTAACTCAATAATATCTAACTAATTAACCTCTATTAACTAAACTTTGTTACTTTTAACCCATGGCGCAATGTCATGGGTTAAATTAACGTAGTTTAATTAATAATTATTTTATTTTATAATAATAATACTTATGAGTTCGGACTATATAACAATTCCAGTAAATACTATAAAATATATATCTAATTATCAAGGGGTCAGAGAGACTGTTCCTTTAACAAAATTAGATTTATCAAATATTAAAGACTCATCTAGTACAATTCTTGAAACATCACTTGTTTTACAATTTTTAACACAATTAAACCAATTCAAAGATATTTGTAATAATATGTATAATGTATCTGTCTTGGAATTTATAGAATTTAATATTGAAACATTTGAAATCAATTATTTAAACACAACAATAGAAATTGTGAATGGTTGTTTGGAATCTTCGAAACTTATCGTATTACCAATCAGTGTTATGCATAAAAGTACACTAGGTAGCGATATGGCCCATTTAAATGTATTAATAATCGATACAGTCAGAAAAACGATTGAATATTTTGAACCTATGGGATTCAATATGTCTGATTCATATAATTTAAATCCATATTTTGTTGTTACATCAAGTGTTAAGAAAATATTTCCACTATTACAAACTTTTCAAACATACAATGTATCCAATATGCCAATGTCACGTGGATTACAATATTTAGAAGATCCTAACTCAACTCTTTGTGGAGCGTGGGGGTTATATATTATAACATTACGTATTTTGAATAATAATTTAACAATTAAATCATCAGAAAGTGTAGCTCAATTCTTAAATAGATATATCATTGAAACTTATACAGATAGCTCTAATAAACCATTTTTATTTACCGAATCAACACAAACTTATTCAATACACCCAATGTTATCCATTTTAATTAAACGCTTTATTTCATTTATCGAAATGAATATAAAACCAACTTTATATGAATTTAAAATAACAAGAAATACAATAAATGATTACTTGGAACTTAATCCGTTTAATGAAATCTCATTGCAAAATCGTGTTAAATTTTTAGCTAGATCATTTTTTGAAAATTTGAAAAGTCATACACCAAATGAAAAACATTTTCACGAATTAATATCTTTGAAATCATTACCTAATTATTTTAACATTATAAATAGCGAATTTGATGATTTTCAAAATAAAATGTTTTTTACTAATTCATTAACACAACAACAACCTATGTCATCTACTTCAACTTCTAGTATGGAAATAGAAAACCAAATGGAGCTAAACTAACTCATCTTCGTTTCTCGTTTCGAAGTACAATATAATATCATCTAATAATTCTTTAGGACATTCTTCTGATGGTACAAGTAACCCTTGGCAATCAGTTTTAATATGTTTATTCGGATCATATTGATGCTTTACAAGAATCTTCCAACGCTCTGAATATTGTCTATTTTTTTTGGTACCATGAAAATAATGTTTTATTATACCATTTACATATCCTATACGTAATCCCTTACATTTATTCTCGTATTCTAATATACTACTTTTATAACCATCACTTATATTATTTGCAAGACTACTTGCACCATTACCTAATAAACATAAAAATAAATTATGATCACCAGAACCTAGTATAGAATAAGCGTAAAGACCATTTAATTTATCATATGCCTCACGTGTCATTGCAACATTGTACCCCGGATGCCAAAAGTTTAATCCTGCTCTTGTGTATTTTCTATTATTACTAAATTGATACCCAAAACTACTAAAAATACTCATGGCATCTAAATTTGCATTTAAATCCAGACAATGTGAATACATTTGAACTATATCCCTCGATCCATTTAATACTTTTAATGTATCCTGTGCAAAATGAGGATTCTCAAATGAAATATCAGCATCACAAAATGCAACACACTTCCAATCAGATGGTAATAATGCAACACCTAAATTCCACATGTTTTCCTTATGCCACAATGGTGACGTTTTTGTACTTAATTGTAAATGTCTAGGATTATCACTATCAGTTATATAGTGTTTTTGGGGTATTTTACCTGGTAAATCATATACTAATTCCACAATGTAAAGAATCACATCATTTTCCTTTTCCATTCTTTCTTTGAAATCTTTAGCTAATCTATAACGACGCATATACTGACATGGATTACTTATACAAATAATCATATGTAATTTATCACATATAGGTTTGTTATATTTAATAGCATTCTTTATTTCGAAGTCTATGTCAAGATAATCCCAGTCACCATTGTTACCGTTGTTACCGTTGTTACCGTTGTTACCATTACAAATTACTGTTGTATGACACATTATACTTAATGTTGATAAACATGTGATAGAGTTATCATCCGTATCTGTATAACATACAATGTTCATGTTTTCATCACATTCAATTTCAAAATCGCTTTTGCAATTTTTTTCTTTTTGTTTTTGTTGGGTAGTCATTAATAAATCGTTATTAACTTACTAATTTATTAATTTAAAAAATGAAATTACATTTATCGCACTGAGTAATTAAGTGTAATTAAACAATGTCATGTGCAATTTGTTTAGAAGATGATGCGCAAAAGGAATTTTTCGTAACAGATTGTAATCATGTATTCCATAAAGAATGTTTATTATCAATAAAAGAACAACCTGAAAGATCATTACTAGTAAAACATAATTTTACAATATTAAATTGCCCATTGTGTAGATATAAATTATCATTATATGATTTAAATTATAAATCATTTTCAACAGAAATACTTGATCATAATGTTTTTAAACAAATAAAATACATTTACAAACAATTTAAAAAATTACATTTAAATCCTAATTATGTATTTATATCAGGAGGTTTCGCTACAGCTTTATATGCAAAATTAACAAATAAAAACAATATACAATATACATACAATGATATAGATATTTATTACATTGATTATCATGATTTATATGAAAAAAATAATAAAACGCTGTATTCAAACAAATGCGAATATAAAAATCCAATTATAAAAGATGTTAAAAAAGGTGTTTGTGAATTTGGGACTGATAAAACTACTCATGAAACTAATTATGTTGATTATGATATCATTTATTTAGAAAATTTGGCAAGTGATGATGTATCTCATTCCAATGTATTAGAAAGTAACATGCTGTTGACATTTGATAATTTTGATTTAGCATGTTGCAAAGTCGCTTTTACATATGAAGATGATTCTATTAAGTTTTATATTCATAATGATTATTATAGAAAAAGTATAAATCTATGTTACTATTCCTGGGACAGGACTTTGAAACGAGTTAATAAATATAACAGTCGAGGTCATGAGATTAATAAAACAATTTATTGTTGTCTTGATAAAACTTTAAACAGTTAACTGAAAGAATCATATTACGATAATTTATTTAAAGATAATTTTTTTAAAATTACAAATGTCATCTTTAAATGAAACTGATCTTTCTGTACAAGTTAATAAAATTGCAAATGTTATTATACCAGAATTTTACAGTTTAATTAATACTAATTTTAATAATGTAATGAAATATGTAAATGTTTATTTTTATTTAGATATATTCATACTACTTCTTTTGTTTAGTAATTTAGTAATTTCCATAATAATTCTTAAAAAATTAGCAAAGATAATGAAACATTACGAATAAGGCTTGTAACTGTAAGGTAATTTTAAAAAATGAAAATATATTTAGTAAATAGGTCTAAAAAGGGAATACAATTACAATCGCAATCACGATGACAACATCAGATACAACAGAAATACAATATGATTTTCATACTAATCATGAACTAGTGTTAGATAAGGAGTTTTATTATAGAAAAGGATTATCAGGATTAATTAATACTGGTAATAAATGTTATAGTAATTCTATTTTACACTGTCTTAGTCATACTTTAAAATTAACTGATTATTTTTTATCAAACAAACTTAGAAAAGATGCAGTTGAATGTGATTTATCAAAAAAAAAGGAATATAAAGCAATTTTAAATTATACTAGATTACTTGCATCACAATGGGGATTTAATGAATTAATAAATCCAAATACATTTAATGAAAATATTTCAAATTACCTTGTTAAATATAAAAATAATAATCAACATGATTCATATGAATATCTTTTAGATTTATTAAATTTATTACACAATGGATTATCATATAAAATAAACATGGTCATTTCAGGAAATGTTCAAAATGAGACTGATTATTTGATGAAAGAAAGTCTTTTGTATTGGAAACAAACATACGAAAACAATTACTCTGAAATTATAAATTTATTTAATGGATTAACTGTTAATTTAGTAGAATGTAGTAATTCCAATTGTAAATATCAGTCTAAAATTATGTTTGAATGTTTCAATTCATTAAATATAGACTTGGATTTATCAAATACAAAGACTAATTTATTAACAAATTGTATAGATAATTATTTCAAAGCATCACGAATTGATGATTGGAAATGTGAAAAATGTTCAAATAAGGGTTGTACAAAAAAATTAAATATGTGGACATTACCAAATTATCTAGTTATTCAATTGAAACGATTTGATAATAATGGTAGAAAATTAACTAATTTTGTTGATTTTCCAATCGATGATCTAGATTTAACAAAATACGTATGTCCTATTAAAGGTGACCCTAATAATTATATATACAGTTTATATGCTATAAATTATCATACAGGTGATGTAAAAACAGGACATTACTGGTCAAGTGTTAAAAATTTTGACAACGATTGGTATATATTTAATGATGGAAATGTAAGCCGTTATAATAAAAACACAGATACAAAACTTCAATTAGTAACATCAGATGCATATATTTTATTTTATCATAGAAAATTCATAAAAAATTGATTGGTAGTTAGTAGTGTTGTGTTATTTTAAAAAACGTATTTTACAATGATAAAATATATCAAAAATAATAAAATCGCTTTTATAATATTGATAATCATATTATTATGGAGACTTCCTGGTGTAAATTTAATAATATATTCGTTTATTTGTGGTAAACCAGCTATAATAATAATAATAAATAATAAAATATTTGATTCTGAAAATAAGGAATCCTTCAAGTCTTTATACACTGATACATTTGATGAAATATTACTATTAACATCCTTTCTATACAAATCTTGAGGTGGTGATGTCGTTGATGTAGTTACATCTGCAACTTGCGAAATATACATATCTTGATTTTCTGGTAGTGTTTGTATTTGTGGCGAATTATTTACATGTTGAACAGTTTCAACAGCATTAGGATCATCTATATCATCGATATTTGTTGACATTGAACTCATTTTTTAAATGTATAAGTTTGTATATTAGTTTATATATTATATATTTAAAAAAATAAATTTTTGTAAACTTATTAAATACTATCCAAGTTTAATTAATATCAAATTATATTAGATAAGATAATTCACTTTTCACATGTGAAATATACAGCAGTTGATTCATCAAAATCATCTGGTTTAACTAGGAATTCTTTAAAGAAATCATTTTCAAGTAATTCTAATGGCTTTGGTAATTTAATTTTGTTTTCTACACCATTTATTAATCTACCATCCTTTATAAATTCAGTATGTGAACTTTCAGACTCAGAATCATCGGATGTATCTTCAGAACTTTCAGAGTCACTTGAACTTTCAGAGTCATTTGAACTTTCTGATGAAGTGTCTGATGAACTATCAGATGAAGTGTCATCCGATGAACTGTTTGATGAAGTGTCGTCCGATGATGAACTGTCTGTTGTGCTTTCATCTGGTGGAATAACTTCATCTGGGTAAACTTGTAAAACCCAATTAAATAACTCTTCTGATATAAATAAATCCAATAAACTAGTTAAAAAATAATGAACATCATATACTTCATTATAATTACATGGAACATTGTCATCATCATCGTCTGATGATGAATTGTTTGGTACACTTATATGTTTTGATTTATCATATACACAATGACCCATTATAAATTTATTTGGATAAGTATCATCCATTTTATTACTGTATACCATTGCATATTCAAAATCGAATAACTTTGGTAAAATACCTGTATTTGGTATATAATAAACTTTGTTATTTACCTTGTAAACATAATAACCACCCTTTTTAATAGTATTATCAATTAATATATTTCCATAATGAAAATCATTATGCATTAACTTGAAATAAACTTGCATAATATAAATTGTATAAATCATTTGAAAAACAATTACTTTCCATTGTAAATTTGAAATTTTGTCATCTGCTTCATATGTATCATGTAACCAGTTATCTAAACTTTTACCTTCTACAAATTCAGAAATAACAACATTCGAATGTGTACGAATTTGATTTTCTACTTCTAAACGTTTTAAATTTATATGTTTTATAGCACGTATTTTATTGGATACTTTAAATTGTCCTAAGAAATGGACAAAATGTGGCGAGATTTGTTTATTAACAATATTTTCTGTTAAATATTTTAATATAATATATTCTAAATATGAAGGATGTTCATGTTTTTCATATTTATTTTCAACGGGTATCACCTTTAACCCAAATCTATGATGCTTGTTATTTATTAAAAAAGGATATCCTTTAATTTCTGATGTGTTTTTTACTTTAATTAACTGTGTCATGACATCAAACCCGAAAAACTCCTTTGATTCATCGAAAAAAATTCTCTTTTTCTTGATTTCATGTTTAAGCGAATTCAAATTCTTTAATTTATTTACATAAGTATTAGGCGAGGGTAACATCAATATGTTAATTTTATATTAAAATCTTATTTTTGTTTTTTTAAAGCAACGCGATAATTAATTAATTTCGTTAAAAATTGAATGTAAATTTAATTAAATATCATAAAATGAGTTTAATAATTCACATCAAAGTGTTTAATGATATTTTAGAACAATTCTTTGAATTCTTAGAAACTGAATTTGAGGACTTTAAATCTGATATTATTTTAACACGAGCTGGTGTTGATTTTATTAGACAAACAAATCCTAGATTGGTTATTGAACAATTTATGACTATGGTTGAACCATTAAAGTCACAAATATTTAATTGTGATGAAGAATTTTTCTTAGACTTTAAATTGGTACCTGGTGTATCAAGTGAGCAATCTATGTTACATTCAAAAGTTAAAAAAATATGGACATCTAATAATATTAATAATACTCAAAAAGCATATATTTGGTTATATTTCCAAAAATTAATAAAGGCTGGTGAAAAATTATATTAAAAGACTGTTTGTGCGTTATTATGTATTTTAATAAATATTATTTATTTTATATGGATCAAAAAATGAATAATCTAGAAACTACCGAGTCACAAGTTGGTGGTAATGTTAATTTTGACACTACACAATTTTATAAAATTTTAAAAACACAATTATTAAAAATTACAGGTGATTTTGTAAGAGAAATTGATCTGTCATTTGAATATATTGATAAAACATCTTTGAAAATTACAAAAAAACGATTAAATGAAATGGGTGACAATGATATTAAATTTAAGGAATTTTACACTGAAATACATACAACTTTAAAAACATATAAGGACAATGGGTCTTTGAATTTAAATGAAAAGGTAAAAAGCAAGGATTTCGATTTTCTATCAGAAGTTACTCTTTTTGGAATTTCTTTTAACCATTTCAAAGATGAAAAAAAGAATACAAAAAAGACTTTGGTAAATTATCTTAATGAATTTTATATTATTTCTAACTTTTTAACTTGTTCTCAAAATGGGAATTCAACAGAATCATTATTTAACCAAATTCAAACCATGGTACAAGACTTGGTTAAACAACCTCAACCACCCCAGCAATCTGTCACAAAGTCAAATGCACGTTCATCAAAAGGTTCTAAACAAAAATCTGATTTTGGTGGTATCGATGGTGTTTTAAATAGCTTAAATACATTAAATATGTCTGAAGGAACTGGTATGGACTTTTCACCATTTAGTAATTTAATGCAAAATAAGGATATTATGAATATTGCTACAGAATTATCTAGTGAAATGCAATCATTAGATATAGATCCAATGTCCATGATGTCATCCATTATGTCTGGTAATTTACAGGATAATAAAATAGGATCTTTAATTTCATCAATTGGTACGAAATTAACTCAAAAAATTGACAGTGGTGCCATTGATAAATCTGCATTAGAAGCACAAGCTAATTTATTTATGAAAAATTTGTCATCTAATAAAGATTTAATGAATTTTGCTAGTAATATGAATTTTAATAAATAATAGATTAATTTACATATTAATTTTATTTACACATTATAATACAATTGACAAATAAATTAATGTCACATTCTGATAAATTTTGGTTTGACGATCCATCTATATTAATATCACCTGATAGATTAACTGAATTTTTCCCTAATAAATCATTTTCATTAAATGAAAAGTTAAATTCCTTAGCACGTTTGGGGATGTATGTATCAATTGTTTTAGTTTTACATGATAAAAATGTTAAATGGTTCAGTGTTTTCCTATTTTCATTATTATTAACTTATTATATTAATGTTAATCAACCAGAACCCTCGCCTAAAAAAGAAGAATCAAACAAAACAATTGAACGTTTTGACGACGTAACATCCGAACCACGTAAAATAAGATCAGTCGCACCTGATATCATTCAACCAGAATTAGCGCAAGTACAACCAAGTGAAGCTTATTCGCAAATTATAGCTGATTTACAAGATGAAGAAATTCAACCAGAAGAACCATCACAAAATGCTGAATGTACAAAACCAACATTAGATAATCCATTTATGAACATGACTATGAAAGATTATCTTAACTTTGATAAAGCTGGAAATATAGTAAATAGACAACCAGGGTGTGACACAAGTGATCCAGAAATTAAAAAATCAATTGATGATAACTTTAAAAACAATTTATTCAGAGATGTGAATGATGTATTTGGACGCTTCAATTCTGAAAGACAATTCTATACAATGCCATGGACTGAGATTATACCAGATGTAAAAGGCGAGTTTAAACATTGGTTATATAATAATCCAAAAACATGTAAAGAAGATCAAGATAATTGTCTTTTATATGAAGATATTAGAGCTAAACGCTAGTGGGGTTGTGGGGTTTCGCCCCCACTCGACGAAAATTTATGGCTCCGCTGTAGTTCCTCTATAGTAATTAGGGTATTAAAGTCCTTTAAAATGCGTTAAAAATTGAATTATTATTGATTTTTAACACAAATGTAACATACTTTAACAGCCCCAAAACACCCTCAAAACACCCCTAAAACAGGCCCAAAACAGCCTCAAAACAGCCTCAAAACAGCCTCAAAACAGACCTAAAAACAGCCCTAAATAGCATCAAAACAGCCTTAAAACAGCCCAAAAACAGCCTAAAAACAGCCCCAAAACAGCCTAAAAACAGCCCCAAAACAGCCCCAAAACAGCCCTAAAACACCCTCAAAACAGGCCTAAATAGCATCAAAAACTCATTAAAAATTGAATTTTTATTCGTTTTTAACATAAATATCGTTTATATTAACAGTCTTCAAAGAACTCTTACGTGCTATTATATTTATATTAATTGATATTTAATTATTTTATTGTTATATAGTAATTAAATAATTCTACGTTATTAAAAATGACTTCTACTAAATTCATGCATTCAAATTTGATTATTATTAAGAAAGATCCTTACACTGGTCAAACTGGTTATGTTCGTGAATTTTATCCTAAACAAATTACTATTAAAACTGATCCTTACAATAAGGAAATTTATTATTTAAATATTCATACTAAAAAAGTTAATATTAACAATGTTGACGTTAATTTCACTGTAAATACTGTTATTAAAATTGAGAAAACTGATATTAAAAAAGTATCTGAAGAAGAAAATGAAACTGATTATGTTATTATTAAAGAAGGACATTCTAACTTTGGTGAAATTGGAAATTTAATTGTAAAGTACGAAGTTGTTCCATCTGTTACAACAACTATCTTGAATGAACAAATTGTTAAAGAAAACAAAGAAGAATTAAGAGTAAATGATCATGTTCAATTAAAACGTACAAACTACAAAGCTGGTGTTATTAAAAGTATTAAACAATCTCAAGTTATGGTTGAATTATTGAACGGAAACACATATACATTTTATGTAAGTGATGTCTTTTACAATGATATTGAACTTACATCTGGAAAATTTGTTCAAGTTAATTATATTAAGGATGATGTTATTTACGGAACCACAATTAATGGTGAACAAATTCGTTTAAATTCCGATGACAGTAGTATTAAATATAAAAACTTTAAAACAAATTCAAAGAATGACACTGAAAGTGAAGAATCTGCAGAATCAGAAGATATTTATCAACATGACACTGATAATCAAGAACAATTACAAAGTGGTTACAAAGATGTTGATCACACTGATTTAGTATTTGAAACTTTATCAAAAGAAGATAAAGATATTTATAACAAAGTCAAACAATTTGTTGAAAAGGTAAAAATGACATCAACAAAAGGTGGTATTACAAGAGAAGGCTGTAATATCAATGTTAATTACAATTCAGTTATTAAAATCTATAATCGTATTTTACAAACATTAAAAGATCATTTGAATGAAATTAAATCCGATTTACGTAATAAAAAGAATTTACTTGATGACTCTGTTATTTTATATTTAGTTATCATGTATAACGCTGCTATCTTAAATGGTATCAATGTATGCTGTGTTTATAACAACTACAAAGGTGATACAGGACTTGTTAAATACATTGAATTCTTGAAAGATAATTATGCATTCAACAAATTAATGTTGAGAACAAGTAAATTCAACAATGATAATTCACAAGTTATCTTTGGTGATTCTAAATCAACAAACTCTGACAAACTTGTAAATATCTTTGAAAATTGCGATTTCGTATTAAGACGTTTATACAATTTTGGTTTCTCAAACTTGGATGACTTACCAATTAAATGTGCTTCTTATGAAGATGATATTTCTAACTTGACTCCATTGAAACCATTCTACAAAATGGAAGTACCAGTTTATAAGATTACAGATAAGCAAGTTAATATAAGTAAAACAGCAAAATCAACTTATACTGAACAAGAAATTGATGAACACTTAAAAGATGCTCGTGCCAAAAATTACAAAGAAGCAGAACGTCACTGGCAAAAATTAAAGGATGACATTGTTAAAGGCAAACACAAGAAACAATCAGCTAGTTATTACGAATACACAATTGAATATGAAAATTTCAAGGAATTATTACAAGCAACAGTTGATGATTTAAAAGATAAAATCAAAAAGGCAAAGGCACAAAACAAGCTTAAAAATGCTGAACGTTTTAGTTATATCTTGGACAATCTTTTGAATCTTAAGAAATTCAAAGAAATGACAGAAGATGATATGGCAACTGATGCACCAAAAACAAAGAACGATGTCTTGAACATTTATCAAAATATCTTGAAAAATAATTACAAATCACTTTATACTAAAAATCTCATGATTGAAAATTATAATAAATTAAAGGAACTTCAATTAGTTCAAATCCGTGAAAAGCAAAAGCGATCAAGTGTATGGGACGGTAAACAAATCATTAAAGTTAATAGCTCAAATACATCAAATGCCTTATTGAAAAAATACAACGAATGGTTCAATAAATACTTTCAAGCAGATAGCCCTAAGGAAAACCCAACTATCAACATGGATGAATTTAATAATCACTTTAATAAACTTATCACAAATGCTCAGAAATCACAAGTTGATGCATCTACTGAATTATCTGATTTATTCGGTGATATGGACTTGAAAGAAGCATCAGCTGAGTCTGATGTTGACATGGATTCTAATGAAGACAACGATTATGACAGTGACACTGACGCAGATATTGATAATGAATCTGAATTAATATATTAACTTGGTAAGATAACAAAAATAACAACTAAAAAATAAAAACTTTAACCCATAATGTACATTAAATTGTATATTATGGGTTAAAGTTATGCCAAAATTTTCTATTTTATTTTATTTTATTCTTAATTACAGTATGAGTTAAAATCATTACCCATTGATTCTTAGGGTATTTTGATTGTAATTTGTAATAAAATAATTTATAGTATTAATTAATCCTGTGTTTATATCTGTAAATTTATAATCACTGTATCTATCATCAGATTGTGCTGTTTTCTTTAATTGACCATCAGTTTCTGTAGTGTTATATATAATTTCACCATCAAAACCTAATATATTAACAATTTTTTGTACAACTTCTTTAATAGATATTTCATGGCTAGCAGGTGGACTTATAACTAAATCAGATGATTTTACACTATTATCTACACTAATATCATAAATAATATTAGATAAATCATCAATATATAGGAATTGTCTTAATGCATTACCACTACCATTGATAACCAATGGTGTATTACTCATTTTTGCTAAATATGTTTTATGAATTAAAGCAGGTATGACATGTGCCTTTTCAATAATGTAATTATCGTTTTCACCATACAAATTTGTTGGTATGATATTTATAACACTTGTTGTACCAGCTTTTACACCAGGAAGTAATAAAGATCCTGTATGTAATATTCTTTTTGAATAAGCATATCCCATATTAGATTCATGAGGAGGTCCATTGTGAATCTGATCCGCTGTTAACGGATATTGTACATTTTTATCAGGGAAAATACATGTTGATAATATGTTGATCAATTTTTTAACATCATGTCTGTTACATGCATCAATTATATTTGTATTAATTCTAATGTTGTTTAAAAATAATGTATAATTGTTATTAATATTTTCATATACACCACCAACCATACTTGCTAAATGAATAACAACATCAGGTTTAATAGTGCTGAAAATTGCATTAACTGAATGAATATCCGTTAAATCACAATCCTTTTTAGTTAAAAAATAAAATTTATTAGAGTTATCATTTTTTAAATTTGATATTTTAACTAAAGATTTTCCAAGTAAACCAGCACTGCCAGTAACAAGAATTTTTGTCTCCATTTTACTTATTTTAAGAATAAAATAATTGTAAATTAAACGAGACTTTGACGTTTTTGATTAAACGAAACTACAAACCAATCTAAGGAAATCCATCAAAAGGAAATCCGTAACCATAATAGTATGGGTCACTCCACCCTCCACCCCAACACCCACCATAATATGGGTATGGATATGGATATGGACCACCATGACATCTATTGTATCTGTGTCTATTATAATAATATCCCATTGTTTTTAAGATTCTTAATGAACCTAATATATACAATTAAAAAAAATATATTAATTAAATAATTTTTAATTAATACATAATCATGGTTAAATATGATTAACATGCTTATCATTTTTTCATAGAACGTCTTTTGATTCTTATTGAACGTCTA
>Ga0102859_1000078_pt1 | contig 21113 bp, 48 predicted proteins | sample Colrivmet1371B02_FD_78439 | JGI IMG/M metagenome (GOLD analysis project Ga0102859, IMG submission 78439) | Estuarine microbial communities from the Columbia River estuary - metaG 1371B-02 | ecosystem: Environmental > Aquatic > Marine > Intertidal zone > Estuary | place: USA: Columbia River...
ACATCAAATATAATAGGTACAAAATCCGTGTAAAGACCTTGGCCTGGATTGTTCTCTATTTCTTCTTCGCTATTCCACACTACACAATATGTGCTACAAAGAACAGGTAGTGGAGCTAATTCCTCTTCTTTTTTCTTTTTGGATTTGAAAAACATAGATTTTATTTTATCCAAAAATACGAAAATCCCCCTAAATAAGGGGGACTTTCTTTTCGACTCAGAACGGGAGGTCGCTTTCGTCTTTATTTTGGTCTGTGGTCTGGGGGGCGTCTTCTGTTGGTGCTGTTTCATTATTGTTTGATTTAGATTCACCCTCAATCTTCCATGCCTGTAAGGAATTGTATACTCTTCCGTTATACTCTCTTCCTTTAAGATTGAAGTGAATGTCCACTTCATCACCTGGTTTAAAAGGATCAATAATAAGTGTATTGTTGTTTACAAGTTGAAACTCAATAAGCTCAGGGTACTTACCCTCAATCTCAACAACAAATGTTCTAATTGCAAATTTGGCACTCTTCTGTTCGGTGTTGCCTACCGATTTGATTCTTCCTTTGATATTCATTTTTATATAATTTTGTTTTGCAAATATACTTGCATATGTTTTAAATGATCTATATTCGTTTACACACTTTTCAACAAATCGGTGTTTACTTGTTATTAAAATTTATTTGGAATATTTGTAAGAATGACATTACATTTGCAAAAGTAAAAACACACATAATAGAAAAACCATGTTACACATTGACAAAAACATTCCGATTCCAGATAGTAGTGGACGAGGACGCAAGACTGAATACATCTTGCCAGAACTAGAGGTAGGAGATTCTTTCTTCGTAAAAGGAGAGACCTCAAAGTACCTAGCTAAATTGTTCTACCAAAAGAAGAAAAGAAACTACGAGCTAACCGCAAGAACTATGGATGGCGGTGTTCGTATTTGGAGAGCAGCGTAATTTTCATTATCTTTGTTTCGTTGGAGTCGAGGCCAGCAAAATAAACAAAAAATATTAGCCCTGTTGAATGGTGTGAGACCTCGACCTCCCCATTCTTCGGGGCATTTTTATCTCACATTATGAACACAGGACAAATTGTAAGAGCAAGATCTGAAATAAATTTTACTCAGATTAAAAATGACATTCTTAGGTCAAAAAGTTTAACAATAGAGGAGAGAGGTCTTCTTGTCTATCTTTTATCTCTTCCTTTGGATTGGGCAATATATAAATCAAAATTACATGAAAACATCCCTGACTCTAAAGGGACTATTGATCGTGTATTTAAAAACTTACAGGATAAAGGGTATATAATATCAGTAAGGGTTATTGATGCAAAAACTAAGGTTTTTAAAGGATGGAATCATATTGTTTATGAAACCCCGATATTAGAAAACTCCGACATTGGGGAAAAGCCGACATCGGCGTTTGCCGACATCGGTCAAAGTATGCCTATACAAAGACAGAGTATTAATACAAATACAGAAGTTAATACAAATACAAATAATATATTGGCAAAATCGAAGAAGAAAAGTTTTTTGCCGCCAACTGAAGAAGAAGTAAAGGCATTCTTCAAAGAGAATAAATATACTGAGGAAGTTGCAATAAAAGCTTTTCATCACTACGCAGGAAATGATTGGTGTGATACCTACGGCAACAAAGTCTTAAACTGGAAGAGCAAGATGAGGAACAATTGGTTTAAGGATCAATACAAGATTCAGGAGGGGAAGATTAAGGTGAGAGATATGTGGGGAGGAATGCATTTAAAAACAAGAGAAGAAATAAGTAAAGCAGAACCTGGATTTTTTAAAGAAATATGAGCAACTACCAAAAAATAACAGCACTAGGAATCAAGTGCAAGGACATCTCAGGACAACAGAAGGTTAATTGCCCGTTCTGTGTAGATGGAAGATCAAACAAGAAGGACAAGAGTCTATCCGTTAACGTGGAGATGGGAGTGTACAAGTGCCACTACCCATCATGCTCTGCCTCAGATGGCAAGAGTGTAAATGTTAATGAGAGGAAAGTGGAATACGTAAGACCTGTCTCTCGATTACAGAAGGTAAGTGATAAGGTTGTTTCTTGGTTTGAGTCAAGAGGCATATCTAATAACACTCTGCTCCAATTCAAAGTTACAGAGGAGGAGCAGTTCTTCCCTCAAGCTCAGAAGAAACGAAATGCTATCTGCTTTAATTACTATAAAAACGATCTTTTAGTCAATGTAAAGTACCGTGATGCAGAGAAGAATTTCAGAATGGTTTCTGGAGCGGAATTGATCATGTACAATTTGAACTCATTAGAGGGCTATAAATGGTGTGTAATCGTTGAAGGTGAAATGGACTGCCTCTCGATGCACGAAAGCGGAATCTACCCTGTTGTAAGCGTCCCAAATGGAGCCTCTAAAGGTAATCAGAATCTTAAATATTTAGATAACTGTATTGATGAGTTTGCTGACAAGGATAAAATCATCATTTTTACTGATAATGATTCAGCAGGACTTTCTCTACGCGATGAGTTGACAAGGAGACTTGGAAGAGAGAGAATATGGTATGTAAATTCAATTGATGGCTGTAAGGATGCTAATGAGATACTTCTCACATACGGTCCTGAGATGTTACAAAAAGTAATAGCTGAGGCTTATCAAATACCGATAGAAGGAATAGAGAAAGTAAATGATGTAAAGGATAAGATAAATGATATATATCTCAACGGTTTTCCAACAGGTCTTAAGGCTGGATATCCAATGCTTGATGAACATATTTCTTTTAGAGGTTCAGAGTTTACAATAATTACAGGTACTCCCAACGCTGGTAAGTCTACATTCCTGAGTAATATCATTGTTAGACTCGCTGCAAAGCACTCGTGGAAGATAGCAATGTTTTCTCCAGAAAAACAACCTACAGAGATTTTATTTACAGAATTAGCTGAATTATTTATAGGCAAGTCTTTCTTCTCTTACAATCCGATTAATAAGATGACTGAGAAAGAAGTTGATGTGGCCCGTGAATTTGTTGAGGATATGTTCTTCTTCATGAAGATAGATGAGATGGACGTAACCATAGATGGTATTCTCGATAAGGCTGCCGAATTAGTAAAGAGAAACGGAATCAATTGCCTTGTAATAGATCCGTGGAATTACGTAGAGCATCAGGTCCCTAAGGGGATGAGCGAAACACAATATATATCAGAGGCATTAACAAAAGTAAAAAGATTCAAAGATCGTTATGGAGTACACGTTTTCATTGTGGCACATCCGACAAAAATTAGAAAAGAAAATGGATCTTATGTTGTGCCTACTTTGTATGATATTAGTGGTAGTGCGAATTTCTTCAACAAATGTGACAATGGTTTTGTGGTCTATCGAGATTACGCAACTGGAGAGACACAGGTCCACATTCAGAAAATCAGGTGGTCTTTTGTGGGAAGAGTTGGAGAAGTTAGATTTGTATACGATGTGAAGTGTAAGCGTTTCACTGAGATCGGAAGCGAGGAAAGATTTAGTCCTATAAATGATTACGAACAAAAAAATGATGAGATTTATGGAAACGAAGACATACCATTCTGATCCAACTTTCCAGTACGGACTCAGACAAGTGGCAATAACATCATATAAAGATGGAGAGCTAATTGGTTCAAAGGAAGCATTTTACGAAAACATAGAGGCTGTTTATATCTGTGTTGATAAAAAATATGTTGAAATAATTGAAGTTTTATTTGCATTTTGTGAGAAAAATGTTAGATATTTGCGAAAGAATAATTTAATACCAAAGGAAGTAAATGAAAAACTCAAAGCCAACGCAGGTAATAGAACTTGTAAAGAGCTTGGTATTGCCAAGCCAAATGGTACAAAAAAGTACCAGGAAAAATATCTACATAATTTATACAAATTCGTCTACTGGGATTTTATTCAAAATCACTCAATAGACCAGGTGAAAGAAATGTTTAACAAGATAAATCAATAATAAAATGACAACAGAAAAAGAAGAAAAGAAAATTCATTTTGGAGACATCCTAGAGTATGTGCCAAATGATCGTAAGGAAAGATTTATTCATGACCTTATTGTATATGTCCCTCACTTAAAAGAAGAGGCAGACAAGTTTAGCCATGTGATTCACAATGTTGCTATAGGTACTAATATGAGAAACTATATAGACCTTATGAAAGATGTGGCTAAGAAGGTGTATAACGCATCAGGTGAAGAAAACAGAAAGAGAGAAAATGTAGTCTATAGACAATTGGTTTTCTGGATGATGCATAAAACACTCCCTGTAACATTAGGCGGCATCGGGAGCGAGTTTAAAAACAAAAACCACGCAACAGTCCTCTATGGAATCAAAACATTCGAGGATACAATTTTGACCTCTTGGAAGGATAGAATGTTAGTTCAATATTTTACTGAGAGAATGGAAGAAAGTGGGTATCAACAACCTAAACAGGCATACAAGCAACTATTATATAAATTAAAAATAGAAGAATAAAGTTATGGAAATTACAATTGAGAAGCCGCATCAAACCGTTTACACTTTTAACGGTGAAGTTATTTTAGATATGAAGTACTCATATGTTTTAACTAAGATTGTAAACTTTGCAGGAACAGCATATGAAGTAGATGCTCATCCATCTTCAAGCGAAACAAATTGGGGCAACTGGAATGAGATAAAAAAACAATTTGTTGAGGATATAATCGTTAAACACTATGAGACACATGGAGCAGAGTAAGACAATATTAAGTCAGATAAAGTACACTTTTGTAGAAGAAAAAAAATATTCAACTGTACTAGAAAATGTTATATCTGATCTTCGCAAGAGAGAGGAAAAAGGTTTGAAAGAATATGGAACCACAGTTGACCGAAAAGATTTAACTTTGAAGGATTGGTTAAATGAAGCATATGAAGAAGCACTCGACCTTGCCGTCTACCTACGAAGAGCTATGGATGACTTATAATGAAGAAACAGACACTTACACTCCAGTAATTGTCACGCTAATGGATTACGAATACGAAGAAGATAAAAAATATGGAAAATAACTTGCTTTTTTTAAAACACCTAATTAAGAATATGCATCCAGATTGGACAGATGCTCAAGTAGAAATGGAGGCTGTTCGCGTATCTACAAATACAGAGGAAGAGGACGAAGGCTGTCTTTACTGCGGATCATAACAAAGTCTTGTTAATATAATTCAATCGACTTTTCAAAATTCTTTTGTATCTTTGTAAAAGAAAATAAAAACACACAATGAAAAATTTAATTGATAAGGTAGAGGAGTTTAACACGGCCTTTAATCTACCTATTAGAAAGGAAACTACAAATTTAGATCGCAACGAGATTGTTCTTCAGTACCGTCTTTTATTAGAGGAGCTTGAGGAATATGCAGACGCCGCGGCTGATGGTAATTTAGTGGAGGTTGCTGATGCAATTGGTGATATGTTATACGTACTAATTGGAACTGCAATACGTCATGGCATTCAGGATAAATTAGAGGATATCTTTAATGAGATACACAGATCTAATATGTCAAAACTAGAGGATGGTAAACCTATCTACAATGATTATGGAAAAGTAGTAAAATCCTCTTCATATTCACCTCCAAACATTAAATTTTTACTATGAACAACTGGCTGCTACTTGCATTAGCTATTTCATGTTTAATAGTTATTGCAGCTTATCTTGACGGGAATGATAATCAAAACGGATTCTCTGCATGATAATAAAATTAAACGAATCGGAGGTACACTTCCTAAGGACACTAGCCTCTACAAGATCTTTCTTCAGTAGAAAGAAAAATGTGGTGGACCAAAAGTTTGCCTCAGACAAGTCGGGTTTTGAAATTGACTTTGACGGATGCCTATCTGAGTACGCCTTCTGCAAGTGGCACAATATCCACTTTAGCCTATCCTTTGGAGACGATACAGCAGGCCAGCCAGATTGTGTATATAAGAATTTAACGATAGACATAAAAAGCACTCGCCTTCCAAAGGGACGTATGATTGTCAAGTTAAACCCTCAGCCGATGGATATGTATGTCCTCGCTATAGTGGAGAATGACTACACCATTCGCTTTGCTGGATACGCTCGTTCAGAGGATATTAAAAAAGAAGAGAACATTCGCAACTTGGGAACAGGCGACTCGTATGTACTCGAACAAGATCAATTATTAAGATTTAAAGAAAATGCATACAAAAAAAATTAAGGTAGCATACTTCCATGATCAAGAGGAAGGAAAATTGCTAGAAGTAACGGAATGGGCTAATGGTGCAGGTGTGGACGTTGCCATAACAGATGACACTGGTAGACAATTAATCCCACTCTCCTATAGAGACGCAAAAAACCTACGCAGACTCATTAGATATATCCTAAGACCAAATGTTGATTAAAGGCTATTATATCGAGGCTGAGGAGGTTTTAACCAATAGTGGGGGAGTAGACTTTTTTGATATCACTCCAACAGAGCAATTGGTAAGAACTATGTTCGACATTCGTGACGTGATGTCTATTCGTCAAGTTGACGAGTTGGTTCCAGAATATGCTGTAATAGAAATAGGCATGGGAAACCCACGCCTATTCAAATTATCTTACGAGTCAATAAAGTCTATCTTTATGAGCAGAGACTCTATTTAGGCTTCTTACAAGACTCGTCCATTTTTTTGTAATTTACTCGTCCGCCTTTACCACCTTTTACAACCAATCCTTTTTTCCCACCCTTATCTGCCTTAGCCTTGTCTCTCCAATCTTTTGTTTTTGGAGTATTTGCAGTCTCTTCAACAGGGATGCCTTTGTAGTATTGCTTTAAACCTTTACCCTGCTTTTTAATTCCCTCATTAAGACTTTTGTTTAAAGCTCTCTCATCTCTTCTCATCTGTCTTTTTTCTTGACGAGCCTCCTTTTTAGGATTATTGTCAGTGGTCATCCCTGTTAGAGGGTTAACCTTTGCGGTGGTATACATTGTTGCCATATTAATTTAATTAAAGATCACGTCCATCCATAGCGTATACATTCACCTTTGCGTATGGAATGTTAACATTTGTAGTGCTATTCAAAACACCCATTTCCGCAATGTAGCAGGCGTAACCATTTCCATCATTGTATATTTCAGAACAGTACTGAGATGCGTTAGTAATTAAATTATCATTTGAACCATTAATTGTAGATGAATCATAAACCGTAGGTAAAAATTTAGCTACATCAGCTGTAATGACAAAAGAAGTCAAAAAATTAACTTTTTTAAACTGAGTCAAATCTCCTTCACTGTTGTTATTAACTCGGATATATTCCTTTTTATTTAAGTCGAATGCGTTCATGGTATAAAATATTTAAGCAAATATACTATTTTTTTTAAGAGCAATTCCATTTTTTTAGAGATAATGCCTTTCTTGTCGGCTTACCCTTTTCATCCTTCATCGGACCTGGCATACCAGACATTCTTGCACAAAAGGATTTGCGTCTCTTATCATCCTTACTTCCCTTCTTTATTTCAGAAGGTTTCTTGGTTACAGCAGTTTGCAACTTCGATCCTGGATTAGCCTTTCTATAAGAAGCAACTCCTTTTGCATTGAGGCCGCCTTTCGGATCCTTCCCCTCCTTACGAGTCCAAGCTGGTGTTTTAGCCATTTTATTTCTTATTTATTTTTTATTTATTTTTTTTTAACCTTGGATTTTATAGCCTTCTCCTGCTTTAACATAGCGGCAGTAGGTTTCTTACCAGATCCTTTATTGGCTCTTATATTATCCCAAAGTCCTCTTGGAGACACGCTGCCATCTTTTCTCTTAAGCATTTGTTTTTTCATACTATTTCTTAATTAAGAATATTAAACAAATATATTGTTTTTTGTGTTAACAATCCAATTTCCATCCTGATTTAGTACATGAGGATCTTCCCTTTTTTATGTGATGAAAAGTTGAAGCTGTTAAACCAGTGTGTTTAGCCATTTCAGTACAAGATAAATACTGTTTTTCTTCTGTATTAACATTAAACCAACTTAATGCATTTTTTTTATTTTTTGACTCAGACATTTTGTTCCGACTATCTGAAGACATTTTATAGCCTTTTATTGCCTTGTATCCATTTTTATTTTTAGTATCCCAAGCTTTTTTAGCCCGAGCCTTTCTATCTTCTTTTGTAAGGTTTGCAAAACAATGATGTCCATTTTTTTTATAATACTCTTTTAAAGAGTTAGATATCTTTTCTTTTACTTCATTAGACTGAACACCTCCATTACCTCCCTCAGTTAAATTGTAACCATTTGGTGAAATCGTGTTTAGCGTCTTAATGTAATACTTTTCTTTTTCAAAACACTCTTCAATAGAATTGCAATATTCAAGAATTTCCCAAGAAAAAGATTCAGGTCCGTATTTACGCAAAGCGTTTTTAAAAAGATAAAAATATTGAGACTTAGAATGAGATTTGTAAACATGCGTTCTAATCCTTTTCTCTAAAGTAAGAGTAGTGTAACCAACATATTTTTTACCGTTGATTTTGTTAGTTGATAAGTATATAAGCATAGTAATTTGTTATACCTGCAATATACAACTAAAAAATAAAATTACAAAAAAACTTACTAAGGTTTACCTTGCGACCTGTAAGGTTTAACATAGTTTTTAGAGTTCTTTGAGCAAGAACACTTTGTCTTTGCAATTACTCCTGGTCTTTTCACCTTAGGCTTCTTCTTAAAGTTAGAAGTTGTTTGAACCTTTGCCATATCTTATGATCTCTTTAATTTATTAACTTTCTTATTAGCTGCTATTACATTCTTAGCGGAGTACTTTCTACCTGTATTAGAATCGGTAATAGAAATACGAGAGTTTCCTCCGGCCTTCTTAGTCTTGGTCATGGTAACATTTCCATCAACCTTAGTCTTAACTTTATTACCCTTATTATCTACCTTAACCTCTCTAGACTTGAGAACCTTCTTCTCTCCTCCAGCAAGTGAGCTAACTTCCTTCATACTGTAGAAACGATTCTTACCATTACCCTTCTTACCAGGCATGGCAATAGATAAGTTTTTCTTTACCTGCTCTCCAGTATCTGTATTTAAAGTAGTCTTACCTTTTGTAAGAACTCCAGTCTTCTTATTATAGCTGAGTGGATTCTTTACACTCTCTTTATTTTTACGTGGCTTATCCATTTATTTTTTATTTATACAAACAAAGATATTGAAAAAAATAGTACCTTGCATCTATGAAAAAGCAAAAAAGTAAATGCCCTGAATGTGGGTACTATAACGCTCATCAATTGGGCTGCTCTCAGATCGGCAAAAAGCCACTCCTATGCGACATAATCAAGGATTATAAGTCGAGTCTCAACTCTGGAGAGGAATACAAACTTCCTAATAATATTTAAAATTGTTAATAACTTAATTTGCATATTGTTTTCCGTTATTCGTACATTTGTGAAAACAATACAAAATGAGTCAATTAAATTTAACAAGCAGTGGAGTAGAAGCCTTTGCTGAAGCATTTGAAAAATTGCTAATGGAGCTTTTAGCTCTCAACATGGATGCAAGCAATGAAGAGATCGTAGGATCCGCAGTAAAGTTAATCGCTGGATTTGAAGGTATCTCACTTGAACCTCTCACAGAAATGAGAAACGATCCTGAGTTTCAAAACTACGCAAGATTATTCCGTGCCTCATTAGAAGAAAAAGATACAGATGAAGATAGTGAAGCAGCTGGTGTATGAGCGTATGCTCCGAAAGACCTTTAGTGAGGATCTCTCCGATGAGTTAAAGTTAGAGGTCTTGACGTGGGTACTCTCTCAAATGAATAAGAAAGAAAAATAAACAGCCCTGCTCGCGAGGGGATCGTAAAACACAGTAAGCCTCTGACACAAGCTCAAGTAACTGTTCTCATCGTATAGGAGATAGAGTTAGCCTTCTCGATGTCGTTTAAAAAGGCAAAATGTGTTGTCCCTTGAGAAAGGAACTAATAGCAGTAGCTCTGCACGTTTAGGCTACCAACACAGAGGGGTTCTCTCCCTCCACCTTCGGGTGTAAATTTTAAAAATAAATACAATGAGTAAGAGATACACGATTGAATTATCAGAGGAGCAAATGAGATTAGTCGCTCAATGCCTTGAAGATGTTTCTCGCTTCGCTTCTGGTCAATGGGAATTACAAAACACTATTGAAGCAATGGTAAAAGGGTTTCCGTTTACTGATCAAATTCAAAGACGAGATGATGCTGAGGAGCATTTAAGAAAAGCTAAACAAATCTTAATCCCTCAATTTGCAGACAATCAAAGCTATGGGTACAATAGCACCGAGTTTATCGGGAATACCTATCAGATCTATAGAACCATCTGGCATCAACTTGCAAAAGACAATGACTGGGATAATGTCTATTCCTCTCCTGCCTTGGCAAGTGGAACTTTAGGGACAATTAAAATAAACAGCAATGAGTAACATAGATACTTTAAAAATCATCAATTTAATAGCACTTATCATCATGTGTGTAATTACTTGCGCCTCTTTCAAAGAGGTGTGGCATGACAAAAAATCTTGGCTGTTTGGGCTGATAGAAGTAGAAGCAGGATTTGCACCCACCAAATGGTGGTTTATCTCTCTATTTATAACGGTTTCCTTATTTGTTTTTGGAGTGGGTTTAGGAGGTAATCTTGAGTAACAAGAAGCAAACCTCGGTAGATGTCCTCTTCGAAAAACTATGGGACACTCCAAAAGATAAATGGGAGTGGAATGCGGCACTCAAGGAGGTTAGAGAGATGCATAAGCAGGAGATGAAAGATTTGTATCTTGCTCATGTGACCAAAGCCCCTCGCCTGAGAGAAATCTTCGAGAAGCAATTTGAGGAATACTACACGAATACATTTGAGTAATCATGACACCTAAATTAAAGGCTAAGGAACTAGTCGACAAGTATTGGATCTATCTACGAGCAGGACTGCTTTATGACGAGGAGGCAAAAGACGATGCAAAGCATTGTGCCTTGATAGCAGTAGCTGAAATAGAAGATGCACTTACCGATTATGGTAGAGGCGACTCATTTCAACTTCAAAACATGGATTCTGAATTTAGATTTTGGGAACAAGTAAAAACAGAAATAGAAAAGCTATGAAGGAAACAAAAATTGAGCATATTAAGTTCCACACAGGAACTCAAGAAATGGCAGAGCATGAACAATTTATAAAGTCATGTAATGAAAAAGATATTGAGATAATCGGTTTTTGGGTAACTTATAATGATCGCCCTCACCAACATATTCCTCACTACCTTCATTATGTTATAAAAACTACAAGCTATGAGCAAGGTGACAATAGAATTTGACCGGGTAGAAGAGGCGGATGAACTGCGTACTGCTCTCGATGGGATTAAGTATAAAATGCTCCTCTGGGAACTCGACCAGAAGCTTCGCAGCGTGCATAAATACGGAGCCGCCATAGAAGGATCAGGAGAAGCCACTCCAGAAGAAATGGACGTATGCTACAGGATAAGAGAGTACATCCGCCAGGAACTACAGGACAGTAATCTGACAATAGAATGATCGGTTTCTGGATATGGGCAGATTAATACGCACAAAGGCGTATTGCAATAATTCCAAAAATGTTAATATATTTGCAAAACACATAATAACTAAATAAAAAAATAATTTATGAAAACAAAAAGAACGGTGTTCATCTACAACACCAAAGAAACAACAGAGCAAGAAGCAAAGTACATTGTCGACATTCTGAACTGTGATGACTCAATGCTATGGGATGAATCAGACCATGACGGAGTAGAAGTCTTTGAAGTACCAGTTGAATCAACAACTCAAGAAACATTTCAAGAATTTTTAGAAAGAGAAGGCTACGATGAAGGTAGAACCCAAGAGATATGGGAAGACGGTGCTAGAAGAGGTGCTGAATGGCAAAGAGAACAATTTAAAACTAAATAACTATGGAAAACGGAGAAAAATGCGCATTCGGATTTGAAGGTTTAACAAGCCTTGCGGAAGGTCTAACTAAACGCGAATACTTTGCCGCTATGGCATTGCAAGGTATTTGCTCAAATATTGACGCTTGGATAGGTCAATCGTTTGCAGTAAGCGCGGTTAAAATGGCTGAAAATCTATTAGAAGAACTTGATAAAACTAAATGATTATGAAAAAACAAACTGCGGTTGAATGGTACATTGAACAAAATTTTAATAACATAGTTCAGCGTGAAACACAACAAATATCACAAGATGAATATGTTATAGCTTATAATAATTTACTTAACCAAGCCAAACAAATGCACAAGGAGGAAATTATGAAAGTTGTAATGGATTTTGGATGGTCAAAAGAAAAAGCAGATAAATATTATAACGATACTTATGGAGGTAACAATGAGTAAACAAACTGCGGTTGAATGGTATGCAAATGCCTCACATGAATTAATTGTAAAAAAGAACAACGGTGAAATCACTAACGTTGACTTTCTCATTCTGCATCATAACTTGTTTTATGAAGCACAAAAAATGGAGAAGGAGCAAGAGGCTGAGATATTTAAAGAGGCACAGATATGTGCTGTTAAACACGATGGTGTTTATTTTAAGTATGAGTCTATTGAAGATTATTACAAGAGTAAAGAAGTGGAAGTTGAATCTTCGGATAACAGTAAAGGTCAAGAGTATCAACACGCACTTACTTGGGTAAACGCACTTAAGTACGCTATTGAAAAAATGAAAGGCTTAGACAATTCAGAATCTGAAGATGCTTTTAAGAAGTACTACAACGAAACTTACGGAGGTCAAATGAGTAAAATGTCAGCATTAGATTTTTTGGAATATCGCTATAAACACAACGTCAATTTAACGGAAGGTGATTTTGTTCAAGCCAAAGCAATGCATAAAGCCGAAATTGAAAAAACCCATTTTGACGGCCAATGTGTTAACGCAAAAACGGGAACGACGTATGAATCGTTAATTGAAAGTTCAAAGAAGTATTACAATCAAAAATTTGGAGGTCAAGATGAGTGATATATCCAAGTGCAACCCCCCAGGGACAATCTGTCCCCATAAAGAAAAGTGCTACCGTTTTACAGCACCGGCTAACGAGTACGCCCAATCCTATTTTACGGAGCCGCCAATCAAGGCAGACGGAACATGTGATATGTTCTGGGGACAGGCTCAAACAGACATCCTCTCCCAACTCAAGGAGATCGTCAAGGGGAACTCGTAACAAAAACATAGGTAAAAATGTTACGAGAAAAAAAACACGCCTATGTCCGTGTTTCAATTTCTTATATAACCGATGGAGGGTTTTATGACTGCTATCCCACACAAAAGTATGGTTTAGTAGTCATTTTCTTTCCATAGAGCCTTTTTACATATTAAAATAGTCCTATAATGTGGTTTTGGTGAAATGGTAAACCTCTCCCTTATAAGAAGCATAGCCGCCTCGTCTTATCCTCCTAATGGGACCTTATGAGCTAGATGTTATTTATAACACCTGTCCGATATAAGCGGACAGCCAACAATAGACAGTAGACAACATCTACTGGCAAATGTTTGATTGTGGAAAATAATCCCCAGAATCAGCCCTTTAGTGGAAAATAATCTACACTAACTCGGAAAATGCCCGAATTACTGCATGAATTTTTCCATAAATCTCATGTCAAGTTTCCTGCACTACTTATGTTTATCTAAATAGGCAATAGCTTTCTTTATAATTCTTGGGTTATCTTTAAAGAAACCTAATCCACAATTACAGTTGTTGCACAATAACGCTCTGACCTTTCCTGTTTGATGACAATGATCTACTGCAAAGTCTTTAGAATAATCATCTCTATGTATATTACATATAGCACAAGAATAGTTTTGAGAATGTAATTTAGCATCATACTCCTCAGTAGTTAAATTGTATTTTAACTTCCTTTGATATGCTTTATGGTAATCTATGTTTCTGGTAATGTTAGCACAAAACTTACAGGGAGAATTAAATCTATACTGCTTGTTATTTTTCACATCTTTATGTATGTGAAATTCAGTAACTGGTAACACTTCGTTACACTTATTACATTTTCTTGTTGCGCCTGATGCTATCAGCTCTTCTAACTTTTCTTTTGTCATATCCTTTTTTTTTATAAAGATGCAACTTATTATTCGTAATGTCAAGAAAAATGTCAAGAAGTTTTTAGCGCAATAAACTTGACTCAAGAACGCCTGTAACCCACACCTCCACAGAGATACACAAGATTCACCTACACCCAAAAGGACCATCAGGTCGACTCCAGCAAGATGGTTAGTAGATGTAACCAACTGATTTTTTTTTGCCGAATAAACCAAGCTTTGTATATTTGTGTATTATTAATAATAAAAACTAAAAAGTCATGGACAAAATTCGTAAAAACCTGTTGGGTAGAACAGTAACTAAAACTACTAGAAGAGAGGAAAACGCATACCCAGACGGAAGAGGTGCAGAAATACAAACTAAAACTGTTCAAACAAAAAGAGGTGGTATTGCTAGAGCGAAAATAAAAACAACAAGCGATGCCACAATGAAGTTTGATGGCAAAAATAAGCCTACTACAACTCGTGATGTTCGAGTTGAAAAAACAGCTCCAAGAAAACTTACACAAAAAGATTTTAAAGAAAAGCTAAAAACCAAGAAGGTAGCAGATGGTGGTTACGCAGCTGGTAATTACGGATCAAAAAAAATTGCTAGTACTTTAACAAAGACAACAGTTAAAAGACAAAAACCAAAAAAATATACTGGAAGATAAATATCCTACACAAGAGAGCCTCGCAAGAGGCTTTTTTTGTAATTTTACAACATGAAAGCAAAAGACTACTTCAACCCAAGCCCAAAGAAACCTCGCACCAAGGATGGACTCATCGTCTCTCGCAAGGTTAAGGCACTCCGAGACATGAGAAAAGGAGTTACTCCTCTAAAAAATCCTGACGGATCTCCATCAACCCATTTATTGGAATCAGGGGAGTCGGGAAATAAGAGAAGACCATACGAGGTTAACCCTCAAGTATTTCCGAATAACAAAGGAGAGACTTGGACAGACCTAAGAGGTAAGGGCAACGAAGCGTACTACGAAGCAAAGAAGAGAGGAGAAGTAGTCGGATTCAAGTCAGCCAAGAGAGCAGAAAAGTTCGCATACGGAAAGAAGTGGAAGGAAGGACAAGATAAAAAGGATGCTAACGAGGCATACCGAAAGGATAAAAAGGCTGGTAAGCTATACACCCAATCCGAACAATTCAAAGCGGACAAGCAGAGAGTCAAACAAAGCAGAAAAAATAAATAACCCTAGAGATAGGGTTTTTTTATGCCCTCTCATTTTTTACCGCCAAAAATTTTTTTTTACCCTGGTCCCCAAAACAGGATCAGCATTATGCAAGAAACGCATTTTACGACACCACCCCCCCCATTCCAAAAATTACAAACCCAATAGAATCAGGATACTCACCGATGGACAAACCGCATTTTGGCCCATATTATTATAATCTTTACATTATATTTCGTATCTTTACATAACCACAAAAAGGGAATCAGGGGATAACCAGATTCAAAAGGGGGGATATGCAAGCTGTTTAAGGAAGGAGGTTTCCCCCATGCTAGGCCACCCCCCTCGCCCACAGGAATCGCGTGTTTACGAACCCACCCCCAACCATGGCCAAGACACCCCAAAAGCAAACGCCCAAACCTTCTGTAAGCCGCGTCAACACTAGGAAACGTCATAGCCAAGCCACATTCTCTCGGCACCATGAATCGCTACACACCGCGTCAATAGTGGGATCCCGAAGCTCACTCCTCGGCAAAGCACGACCTCGATACAAGCCCGTAAACGTAATGTATTCACCTCTCGCATACTCACATATAACCCCATGCATGAACCTCTCTTTATAACCCCTAAATGAAAGCCATAACACAACGTCTCACTCATGCCATGAATTAACATTCAACCTCGGCATAAAATAACCCCTGAAACATTGCCCGAAATAAACCCCAAATTCAACCCCAAAACCGAACACGTTTCGTGTATCATTATCGGCACAATTCAAATACTATTTTGCCACATGAAATAACCCGACCTGAAAAAAAACACGCTCACCTGGTGAAGCTTTTTCTAAAATCAGGCACAATAAAAACATTTCACACCCAATTTCATGAGCTTCTGAACCATGCGCCAATACTACATTTTTTAATCATGTGTTTCTTGTAACCCTTGTCATTGCTACGTTTCTCTTTTCATGCGTATTTTTTGCCTTTTTATATGTTTCTTTACTGCTTCTGCATCCCTTGTATTCATTGATTTTCTTAAAATGAGGTATTGAATCTATTGGGCTGTAGAGCGAAAATGAAAAAAGTGGGTGCATAAAATGCGGGTTACAGAGCATATTTTAAAAATATTTGTAAAATTATTTGGAATGACATTTAGAACGGTTGTAGGTTTGCTCCATCATTCAACGGAATAGATACTGACAAATTGAAATAACATTTAGGAGTCACACACTCGAAGTATTCCCCACATGTACTGATGCGATATCAGAACTAAGTGCGGAGAGAAAAGCTAGTAAGTAATACAGCAAGTGTGCCTAGTGTCACGGGGAAAAGACGCATCCGAGAAAACACGTCAAGGTAGAGTTAACCAATCACCTACACTATAGCTAAGAGCCTAACTGAGTAAGGGTGGTATCTTAGAGAGATTGGGACACATAACGGGAAAGTGTATAAAGCCTGTAGTTCTTTGAAATATCGGAAATAATCTGAAACGCTAGGAGAGGTATCTCGTGAGAGGTATCTAGGGGTTCGAGTCCCCACGTTTCGCTAACCAATAAACACATAATATCATGCAACAATTTATCTTGAGAGAAAATGTACTAACGAACAATTTCTTACTATTAGCTGATGAGGACAAAGTATTCAAAGGAAATTACATTGCCATCGTAAAGGAATACACCTATGCTAACGAGTGGTCGGACAAGGTGTCGGTGAAAAGATTCAGGTCACACGATAGACTGAATGAATACTTAGACAAGCACTATCCTGAATTTACTTACGAGGTTTACTGATGAGAGTTGAGTACTCGAAACGGGGTTCGCCCCGTATAAACCAATTAATAATTAATGCCATGAGCAAAAATGAAATGCATGACGCAATTGAGAACTTCATCAACTATTACACCTCTGATGAAGAGACAGCAGTAAGAATGTTTGAAACCCTTAAGGACTACATGGACGAGGTGTACCAAGAGCCACAAGATGTTATGGTCTTCACCTACGGGGTGTACAAGGGACAGGATATCTTTTGGAAAAAAGCTATGGGAGATATGTCTCCGACAAACGAGTTCATTCCCATTAACGAGTTACACCTTTGGGTGAATAAGTACAGGAACTTCGGTTGGGAGGTAAAGGTTAACTGATGAGTCTTAGAGAGACGAAACACGGGTTCGCCCGTGTATTAACTAATAAATATTTTTATCTTATGAACACAAACGAAAAAACAATTAACGCTCTGTCTCTAATAGGTATTGGAGGAGGGCTTACCCTAGTGGCTTTGAGCATGACCTTCTTCGGAGGGGTATTCATTACACTATTCACCTTATCATTAACAGCTAATTTATTTTTAACTAAAATCTAATCAATAAACACATGGAAAACATGAACGTATTTCAATTGAACATTGGGTTGAACAATAACCCGTACACCTTCGAGAAGATTACTGAGGCCTTGGTTGCCGCATTCGAGGGAGAAATAGTCGCTACCCGTGAACACATGGGAGTGTACGAAGGTAGACCTGAACCGACCTTGGTAGCTAAGATTATAACCCAAATGGACGAGGAAAGTGCAAGAGTACTTACCACCATGATGTGCATGAAGTTTACTCAGGAGTGCATAGGAATGAAGTTCAACGAAGAGGGAACGCTAGTGTATAACCCTGACTTCAAAGGGGAACAATACACCTTCGACTCTGATTACTTCATAGAGTTCTAAGGTTAACTGACGAGGGTTCAATACCCGAAACACAGGACTTCGGTCTTGTGTCTTAACCAAATAATTAATAACACATGGAACGTATTACTAAACTACAGAAGCAGATTGCCAATGCTCACATGAGAGCAAATCGAGAGGGTTCATTCAGTAACCCCAAGGTATCATCGATGGAGGAAATGAAGGAGGCCATGTTGAAGGGAGAGACCTTCAATGTGATTTATGAGGAAATCGCATTCCGCTACGCCTCGATGACTAGCCTGATGATGGCTAGCGTGCTAGACCACGAGAGCAAGGCTTACACACAGGCTGTGTATAAGGGCTTCAAGAACGTACTTAATTCAATCGACATTAAATAACCAAGGCCATGAAAGATTATCATTTCTATTTATTCACCAAGCTATACGATGCGATAATAGGTGAGGAGTCGGAATACGACTTGATGTTCGACCACTTAGTAGACCTTCACGGAGAGTACGAGATGTCTCATTTCAATGACGGGAAGCTACCTGAGTACGAATGCATAGTAAATTTCTTAAACCATAAAAAACAAACGCTATGAAGCAGATGACAATTTCAAGAGTAAAGACGTGGGAAGATGATTCCCACATCGGATTCAACGAGTACACCTTTTGGGGGTTTATGGGACACAAGGAGGGATTCACTGACAAGTGGTTTCAATGCCTCATTCCTTTTTCAGATGGAAGACGGGCTTGGCATTTCTTGGGATTCCGATTCACTAAATCCCCCTCCTACGTTGATAAACGCTACCAACAAATAGGCGGTTGGTGGACAAGTGACAAAGCCTTAGTTGATAAATTAAGAAACCTATGAAGCCGAGCTACCACAACATGAAACTGCCAATGCTCAAGGGGGTAATAACCTTCCCCTGTAGAGCTAAGGTAGAACTACGAGTTCAGGTATACGGTAGAGTGGTAGTGAGCGAGGTGACCTTCAACAACGAGGTTCACGTTATGAACTACACGAAACTGATGTATCGAAAGATGATGGACGTACTAACAATTGAGAAACTTAATAACTAATAAATAAAAACATATGGAATACACAACAAAGGACGGCTTCACATGGGAAGTTGTAAGCAAAGAGAAAGCAATTAAGCTAATTGAATCAGGTAAAGAGGTGTACAAGGTATACGAGGACGAGAGCGAGTCTCTGATTCACTTGGAAGACGAACTATGGGACACTACGGGACTCGTGTTCTATGCCATAGAGGGTAAGCAATTACCGAGGAAATGGGCAAGAGTTGACACAGCTACTGGCAAAGGAATGAATGAGGGCTTCTGCGTACAAGACGGGGAGGCTTACTTCGAGAGCGAGACCGACCTGATTAAGTACCTGAGAGAGCAGAACGTAGACGGGAACAAGGAGTTATCTGATGACTTCATTCTTGCCGAGGCTTACCAACTTGAAGAGTATTACTACACGGAGTGGAATATTGAAGACAGCGACTACTACTACGAGGAACAGCTGGACGGAACACTAATTGAAATTAACCTATAAAAAATAAACAACATGAACACACACGAAATAACAATTAAGAAACGCCCGATGCAAGAACATATCGGGGGAAGTCAAGACATTATCTTCTACACACGGAACAAGGCTCTCTCTCGCTTCTTCGAAATGACAGACGAGTTAGAATACGAGGTAGAGGTGACGTATCAAAACAACCTTGTTACATACGAGGCAGGAGGAATAGGCCATGACTATCGAGTGCAACTAGAACTAACAAACGTACTTGTATGAACGAGACGACATTCTTCTTCAATAAGACGGGTGAGACATATACGCTAGAGGTTCACCAAAATAGGAAGAGAGAGTACAAGAGAGCAAATCTTGTACTATTATCTTTCTCTCATGCCATTGCTGAGTACGAACAATGGAAAAAACAACAAGAACAATTTAAAAACATAATGCCATGATGAAAGCTAAAATTAACGGAGTAGTTCACGAAATTGCAGACTACTTAAGCGAGAATGTAGGGACTCGTTCAAACCCTGAAATGTATTTACATTCAGTAACAACTACTGAGGGGAAGAAATTCCTTGCAGAGAATAACAAGATTGAGTTCTTGACTGGAGGTGCAAATGAATAACGAGAGAGTGGCATATGGAATCGCGGCTATCCTGATCATTATCTTGTACACGGGTATCGCCTTGGAATCAATGACTATAACATTAATCGGCATCGGCTTGCTCATGAGCATACCCCTTGCTTCATCTATTAAAAACTTATTTAATTAATACACACATATGAAAACACAAATTGAAAAGCTAATTGTCATTGCACGTAATGTTGCGGACGCACACATGGGTTATAACCTTGTTGGAGAAATGGTACAGCATACAGCTAATGTGAGAATACACCAAATGAATGCCGATAAGGAGAATGAGTTCACCACGGTTTACTTTAAGTCAGGTTACTATGAGTTCAAGGTTAGGTTCTCAAATTACCAAGGGGTTACCTTGGATTTCCAATACGCTACAAATATCGAAGAGGTTCTGGATAACCTTATTACCGAAGTAGAAGAGTCTCTCGTTGATTGGTTCGTAACCTATTTGGATGACATGGTTCGAATCAAGGAGGAAGCTATCGAGAAGAGAAAGCAGTTACTCATTAAATTAACAAACGAAATAAACGAAATGGAGGGCAACAAATGAAATACTTTATCAAGGACATAGCAGACCAAGTACAACTAGACGTGTACCCGTCAGGAAGATTACTAGCATTCGATTCAGTTCATGTTGTGGACTGCGGAAAGAAAGAGATTAAGGTGTACCTTCAGGGGTATGCCAATATGGATGAGGAGAGCCTGACAATTCAGAACGCATCTTACACGGACAACATGGATGCAGATGATGACGATGTGTCGGACTGGAACGAGTTCGATGACAGCGAGATTATCTTCTTAGAGAAACATTTACAATACAATTAGTTCGTGGTGTTTATTGGTTAACGAAGAGGGGAATAGGATTAAGTTCTTATTCCCCTTTTTTATTTTCACTATATTTGTACAACAATAGGTTAAACACTATTTTACTAATTAAAATACACATACACATGATTAAGCAAGAAACCGATTGGAAATTAGAGCTGATGTACATACGAATCAGGTTGAGTATCTTTTTGCACAACTTCAGAAAACGTCTGGCGTTCAGACCAGCAAACCGAAAAAAAACGGGCCGATGATGAT
>Ga0102859_1000106_pt1 | contig 17816 bp, 19 predicted proteins | sample Colrivmet1371B02_FD_78439 | JGI IMG/M metagenome (GOLD analysis project Ga0102859, IMG submission 78439) | Estuarine microbial communities from the Columbia River estuary - metaG 1371B-02 | ecosystem: Environmental > Aquatic > Marine > Intertidal zone > Estuary | place: USA: Columbia River...
AACTCGTAATTTTCAAACATTTCAGCTATATTCATTTCGCTATTCCGTTACGATGCACAACGTATATATCTCGTTCCATTGCGCTTAATCTTTTATCAATAGAGTAAAGTTCAACGGTTAGTTTTGTCAACGAATTTTCGATGCTATTCACCTTCTCGGTTATCTTATCCACTTGCTGAATTAGGCGGTTAAGGAAATACGCTATTATCGCCACGAATATTCCCCCGACCGTTATTAATATAGTAATAGTAGGAGGATTCATATTAGCATCTTTTTTTTCTTTGGTTGTTAAATGCAGAATCAAAATTCACATCTACTGGTAAAGCCTCTTTAATGTTATGGCGCGGTTCAAACCCTCCACTACATTTTACATAGATTCCAATGAACTCATCAGGATTAAGGCTGTTATAATCAGTCATTAATATCTCGTCTGCTTGAATTATATCAGTCTTCACAAAGCCTCGCGTATATTGGTCAATAGGCTTTAGTTTTAAAATGTACTTTTCCTTTTGCTCATCAACTACCCATTGCTTTTGACCGTTGCGAAATTCAACATCTTCGCGCGTGTATTCGCTTGTCGAGAAACCAAACATTCCTTTAAGTCTTATTTGATTGTACCAATTAAGCGAATTAAAATCTATGTAATCGGTTTGTGAACCAGCAGCGCCACGAATACCATTAGTGTACGTTTCTATTCTTACCGTTCCATTTATCAAAGCTGGCGAATATTCCTCTAAGCAAAATTCATTTGAATAAATTGCCGCGTTACCCAGCACCGTTGTTATGCTGCATTTCACGCGATATAAGCCGCTGTTATGCGCTATTATAACATCACGCATATTAAGTAAATAACCTATGTATTTACGCGCGTCTTCATCGGTATTAAATGAGAGCGCATAGAACGTTCCAAAGTCATCGTTATCTAAAGTCTCAACATCCGTGAAATCGCCGTTACTATCGCCCTTCTGCAAGGTTAAAACACCCACAGAAACTAAAGCGGAAAGCACAAATAAGAATGAGGTCTTATCATTCTTTAATTCCGCATCATCAGCGGTGGAAGCAAAGAAGGTAGTATTTGAGCAACATTGAGCAACTGAGGAAGTAGGTATAATTCCACTAATAGTCGGCACTGCTGCAACTGGATCAGTCGAAACAATGGTGAAATTAGCCTTTATGCATTCTCCCGTTGGCATATTTTAATCTGCTTTTTCTAATTCTACTTCAATCTTTTGTAACTCCTCAACTAATAATTTAGCTGCACTCAAAGCGTTATCATGCACCGCCTTTTCAACGGGCGCCTTAGCGCTTACGCTGTAAATGAAATTCACCGCATCAATTAAATTTTGTTTTTCTGTTTGTTTCATAATGTTTGTTTTTTAAATGTTATACTAAAGGCACTTCAATTATACTAATTTTTCCATCAAATTCAGGCTCTACCGATACAATAAATGCAATTAAAATTTGAGTCGAAATATAGATTGTTGAATATACGGGCGAATTGTTATCCATCACCACAGGAAAGGTATAAATCTCTGTGCCATCTTCATTGAAGCAAGGTATTGAACTAAACATTGATGCTGGTAATTCTTTGAATTGAATTAAGTCCGCAAAGTCATTTATAGTCCACTCTACATCATAGTTAATAGTGCCATTAAGTGAGCCGTATGGCTTTACTTTGCCTTTAACTATTGTTCCGTTTGGAATTTCTAAACCGCTTGTTGCGGTTAGCGTCATTGTGTCGTCTTTTGTAAAAGTTATCATATCGCTTGTTTTTAAATTAATTAAACATCATCATCATGTTGCCCGTTGCCCCTCCATTAGTAGCCTCTCTTATTGCTATTCTGTAATTTGTTATACTGCCAGCATCTGCTCTTGTTGTAACATTTTGCGCCCCTCCACTTAACCCCGTTGCCGACCACGCACCCTCAACAATAACATTTGTATTATGTCCATTGAACGATGGTGTTCTCGATGAGCCTCCTATGCTATAATCTGTATTCTGAGCATTAGCACTCAAACCCGTTGCGTAAATTACAGAATTAGCGACTATCGTTAACGATTGCGAACTTGGTGTGGTTGCTGAATCAGTAAAGGCAGAAGTATCTAAAGCACCAGCTCCTGTAAATGATTGAGCCATTATGCTTGTACTATTAAATTGGCTACCACTAAAACTTACCACTATGTTATTGCTGCCCGTTGCTGGCGCTTGTAAGTAATACGCTGCAACTCTTTGTGATGAACCAACCACATTGTTATTGCTTATCAATGTCATTGCTATACCAGCGTAAGTAGCACCACTAAAATTCACGGAATTGCTCATTGTTATACACACCAACAAAGTGCGGTCTGAACCCGTATTTTGAGTATGCGCCAATGTCTGCGTAGTCCCGTTTGGGTTTGCATTAGATGTAGTTATATTACCAAAAGCTATTGCCATATTTTAAGCCTCTTGTGCTGTTGCTATTGCATCCCATTTAGTGTCCGCAGCGTTATAAACACAAGCTATATATAAAGTTTTATTAATTACAGTTGTTGTTGGTAATGTTATGCCAATAGCACGATAAATAGCATTGTATGCTAAAGTCCTTGCTGTGCCATTATCTTTAATTCTAATCATTAATTTTTGCCCTCCCGTTGGTGTTCCCGTTGGTGCGCCAAAGGTAGCATTAGCAGCCAAAGCAGTTAAATTAAATTGACCATCTGCATCAGCGTTTGGCGTTGGTGTTGCTGAACTTGCTGTATTTAACTGTATTGGTGCGCTGATACTAATTACACGACCACCAAAAGTCGAAACTTTATCATCTGTTATTGTTAGAATTGCAGCACTTGAACTGTTTTGGAATAATGCCGTTGTTGTTGCAGAAGTTGAGCCGCTGCCTTTAACTTGTAACCTTGCCGTTGGTGAACCAGTTCCTATTGCTACATTTAAAGCATAGGCTGTATCGTTAACCGTTGCCGTAATTGCTGTGCCTCCCAAAATGACAGCACGCAATACAGAAGCATTTACAACGTTTGCCGTTCCTCCGATTATGCAACTATAAGCAGCCAACGCCGTCACTCCGTTATTAAATCCACCCAAAACTGCGCTATAATCTGCTGCTGCCGTACTTGCAAATCCCATTGACATAGCATATATACCCGAAGCTACTGATTGATTCCCTAAAGCAGTTGACGCAGCACCTGAAGCCGTATTATTACTACCCATTGCAAAAGAACAAAGACCGCTTGCTGCATTCCCTTGACCTCCTGCTGCCGCTCCAGCGTTACCATTAACAGTATTACTGTTACCCCATGTTAAACCACCGTAACCATTAACAGTAGAAGCACCAAATGCCGCAGAATAAGCCCCGTTGGCTACCGCCCCTTCGCCCCACGCTATTGAATTTCTATTATTCACCGAAGAACCAGAACCCCCCACAATAGAATTTGTCGAACTATTTGTTGCACAACCGTTATTGGATATATTCGTATCTGCTTTAATTACTAAAATATCATCACCAGCCAAATTTTGAAATATTAATTTGTCCGATGACGTATTACCGAATAGGGTATAACTTCTCTCTGCTGCATCGGCTGTAAGATTTGCGTTACCTAAGTTTGAAGATGAAATTGTTGCATATTCTAAGGCAGTTGCCCCAGCGTTAACCCTAACCACTTGCAAGGCAGTACCTAACGAAGCAGTAATATCACTAATCGCCAACGCAGCCCAATTTGCTTGACCTATTGACGTAATACTTTTTAAGAATTTACCCGTACCTTCAGAGCCATCAACTAATCTAACAGAATATTTAGTGCCAGCGTTATAAGCGCGAATGTAAGCCCCCGTAAATGTTGCCGATGCTTGGTTGCTTGTTGCGTCCGCAGTTGCAACTAACCCGTAAGCAATACCACTTGACGCGTTGCCTTGAAAAAAGCCCCCAACATTAGAACCAGCAGCAACAATAGAAGTTGAAACCGTAACAGATTCACTTGCTGCCATTCCTCGCACTCCTAAATTTGTGCCAGCACTTGAAAGTAAAGCGTTACCAAATATACCTACATTTGAACCAGTATTTGCGTTTGTTGCTGAGCCTGATATACCGAAATTATTACTACCACTTACGGCATTATTAACCACTCCTAAGCCAACTAATTTATCTGAATTAATATATAATTTGTATGAAGCGTCAATGGCGTTATTGATACTTACATTTGAACCATCATCACGAAGTAAACTATTCGCCAAAGTACCTGATGAACTGAATTTACTTATAAAATTAGTGGTGCCGCTTCCCGTTAATATGCTGCCATCTGCAATGATTTCAGTTAATAATACAGAGTAGTTTAATTTGTCCGATGAATACACGTCAGGCGAAGTGCTTATAAGTTTTGAAACGTCCATTAAATCACCACTCGCAAGCGATGAAACAGAGGTTGCGTATTGACTAATTTTTAAACTCATACAAACAAATTTACTTTATATTTTAACTGCCTATTTTATTTATTCTAATTGCTTGTAAATCCCAGCTTCCGTAACCTTGAAAATACCAGCTTCTGTTATCTTACCATCGGAAGGACTACCGTTGTATATCCTGGCGTAAATGGTTAATTTGCCATTACTTGGTATATTGTTATTATTCAAGTATGCCGTTGCCGTTATCTCGTTTCCGCTCAACACTAATTCAATCAATCCGTTGTTATCGTTATTCTCAAACCATTCATTCGCTGGTACGGCATAAAGTGAATCTATTGTGTGTAATCCGCTTACACCTCCACTCTCGTAAACCTCAGCACCAAAGCGGACAAACACACCGCCCAAATCCACCGCGTAGGTATTCTCAAACACCGCGACTATTTTAGTTTTGGCGAAGCCTTGCACAAATGAATCTACTCCATCGGTCAGCTCGTTATCGTCGAGGTCGTAAGCCTTTAAAGTCTTTACTATCCAATCTGCACCTGTTGAATAGTTAAACGCGTCTAAGGTTATTTTATCCTCGAAGGTTAACGGGTTGCCGTTATTAATTACATCTAAACTCACATAACCTTTAATGTTGAAAGGCGCTGCATCGTATCTGTACCATAAATTATTAAATCCGTTGTTAGGCAAAGAAGTATCGTAAAAAGCAGCGTTCACACCTAACAATGCTTTCCAATATTCCCAACGAAATAAAATAGGGAAATTTACTTCGTAATAATAAAGCGAGCCAGCATCTAAATCACTCCTTCTTTTTACTACTATATTTTGGAAAAAGTCTTCACCACTTGGCACGAATGGGCGCGCTTGGTCAATGTTAATTTGTGTAATATCGCTAACCTTAGGCTGTGTGCTTAAATCAAAAGTAAACACATCTAAATCGAATGAATCACCTGATGAATTTTCTACTATTATTTTAGCTGTTATAGTTTCAAAGGTTGTGTCCGCTTCGTAATCGTAAGCAATTATAGAGCGTATCACTATCGCATCTGTTGGAAATGCCTCAGTAACTGCCACACCATCTTGCGGTTGGTCTGCCATCGTTACTATGTCGGTATTAAAAGCAATAAGCCCATCGTTAGAAGTATCAATATAAAGGTCGTCAGCATCAATTAATAGTGTTACCCTATCAGCTACTGCGATAGTTAACGCTTCATCTAATACATCGAATGTCATGCAATACCTTTTACCACTTAGCGCGGTTAAAAATGTAACATCGCCAGCATCAAATTTGAAGTTGCCCGTTACTCGAATAACACTTGAACTAATAAATTCTACATTTACATTTTCAATGTATAAGCCATCTACAAAGGTCGCGTTGTTGGTTACTAAAGTTTGAATCCTATCTATGTAAAAGTTCTCCTCTACGGTCTTCGTTGCATCGGTGTAATCAATCTCATCACTCAGCAAAGAGAAACCTAATATGCAAGGTGTAGTGTTAATGACAAACGGCGAATCGGTTGCGTTGGTTACATCAAATGTAAACGTGTTTAAGTTCTCGGTAATCTCAACGCTTGGTAGTGTTATATTTGTAGGTGTTTTGTGAACTATTGCCGTATGAGAATAGTTAGTTAATTGCGTGTTGAAGTTCTCATTAAACCACCCCACATTCCCATTATCTCCAATGAATGAGCCTATCTGCTTTTTATTTGGGTCAGTCTTAAAATATAGCCCCTCAAAGGAAGCAATGTATTTAAGTGAATTTGTGTTTTGAAAATTGTACGGAGGTATCAAACTTTGAAGGTCTGTAAATTCGCCCTCCACATAGTAAGGGATTACCAAAAAATCGTGAACGATAGTAAAGTATTGATAGTATGCATCTGTTCCGTTGCCTACAATAGTAGCGCCGCCCGTTTGCCAACTCTTCGCGCCTATCCCCTCAAAATTTACTATTGTCGCGGTATCTGTTGCATCTAAATCAAAGGCGAAATACTTTTGTATGCTTGCGTCAATTTGACTCACATACGATGGCGCGTTTGCGTTTTCGATTAAATTATAAAAATAGTTTAATGCCGTTATTGGTGTTGTCCCTACTATCTCCGCTGTTGTGCTTAACTCATTCACTAATGACGTGCTTACTCTTATCTCGCTTACACTAAGCACATCGGTAATTGTGTACGTTCCATCATTTGATGCCGTACCTGTTACTACTATTGTATCGCCCAACTGAAATTCAATAAATAAGGCAGCGTTAGATTTGATTATCTCTGCTGAGGTTGGGTATCCGCTTGTCGGCGCAAATTGTATTTTTGCAGAAGTCGAAGCAAAGGCAAACCACCCAATGGCGATTTCTACCGTAGCAGTTACACCGTTAAGCACATTGCCTAACAAGTAATCTGTTGAACCAGCTTGTAACTCACTCGCGAATGAAATACTATTTATTTTGATTCCCATAATTCTGCATCTTGTTAAGCGCCCCGTTCAAATTATCCATTGCTTTTTTTACATCTTTTCCTTTCAAAATTTCTTTAGCTTCTTTCTGCTTATCAGCTGGTAAACTGCTTATCATATTTTCTGCTAACGAACTAAATAGCGATGCGTTGTTGGCTATGTTAGCCACTAACTCCATTGCCTTTTTAAAGTCGTCTTGATTAATTGCCTGTTGCTTCATTTGTTATTGCTGCTTTAAAATTGTTGTAGTACAGGGTGTTCACTCTGTACTTAATATTTGCGTTCTGATTGTAAATGTCCCACTCCAAAGAATCCATTATCGCGCTCTCTCCAAAATTAGTTATTATTCTGTTATCCAATTTCACTTTCTCATAGTCGTCGAAACAAAAAGGCACTTTATCGTGCTGCTTTAAAATGTACTGATTGTGTATTCCGCTAATTGGCATGAACGAATCAATAAATTTGTAGTTTTCCCACACATATTTTGCGTTGAATGTTTCGACTACATCGGTCTTGCGTGGTATCGCACCCTCGTTAATGATAAACATTTTAGGCACGTCTACAAAGTCATTTTCTAACATTAACATTCCTATGCGGTCAGTTATTAAAGAACCTAATACAACGGGCGCAATCTTTGTTGGTGCAACAATATTAAAAGGAATGTCAATGCCTAAATTTCCTAAGAAATCTACAAAGTCATTAATAGCTTCAATCACCGCATTAATTCCCTCAATCACTCCGTTTACTAAATAAACAATCACATTAACCGCCGCGCTGAACGTGTCAAATATTACTTTAAATATCTGCTCAGGTACGGTTAATTCTGTTTTTCTTTTGCCAAGCGAAAAAGGTATATTCACCGTTTCGTATCCCTTAAATAATAAGTTCTTTTTGTTGCCTACTATATTCGGTTGAAACGTGATTTGATACGCTGTACCCGTGTAACTATCAATCGTATTCTTATCGTTTATGTCCGTTTGAAATTTAACGTAAAAGCCGCTATTAAAATCACTTGTATTGAATCCGTTATAATCGTTGCGAAGGTCAGGAAGTTGATAGGTAGTAGCTGGGTTTAAATCGTAATCTCTACGCTCAAAAATTAGCTTCCCGTTATCAATTATAATCTTCGCGTTAAATATCAATCGCAAATCTCTAAGCAGTTGCCCAAATGTCCCTCTGTAATAACCTCGCATCTCAGGTTCGTTAGGATTAAGAAAGCCCAAAATTCCATCTGTGTCAGGGTTTTGGTACTTCTCAGGCAATATAACCAAGTCTTTTAATTCGCCACTAAATATCGAACTTTGAAATGTATATCCAAAATGAGAGCAACCGATTGTTAATAGGTCTTTAACTCTCATTCCTTGATGGTACTTTATCGGTTGTATAATGTAGTTGAACGCATCGTAAATCAACTTGATAAGCGAAGCGATTAACGTGATTGTATACACTATCGCAGCTATCAATTTAATGATGCCAGCAATCGCGTTTACTACTCCCGTAATATCCGCTATCGCATCTGAATATAATACCCCGACTTTCGATAATTCAATGGCAATAACAAAGGCGCTTATCGTTGCTAAGAATGCCTCGCTTCCTTTCGGCAGCGTGTTAATGACGTAAGGTATATTTATAAATTTATTGCTGAATAAAGCTGGGTTAGTATCGTATAAGAATTGAAAATCTACGCTATCAGCAGTTTCGTTAAGCCAATCAATCTTATGCGTTTCTTTTGCGCTTGCCGTTATGTCATTGCAGCTCACCTCAACATTATCGCTTAAATCTAAATACCCATCAAAAATCGTTTGCACCGTTCCCAAATGGTTGAGGTCAATCCGAAAAGGCAGCCCCTCAAATATCCCAGCAGTAACACCGTAAGAGCCGTAAATAGTAGCGCCGCCGAGTAAACCCCCATCAATATAATCTTGAATAGTTCCAGCGTTATCTCTAACAAAACGCCATTTATTAATAGAAACCTGTGCAGTCGGCGCATCTTTATCAAAGTTTAATTGAATGGATAATTCCTTTTGGTTTGCTGGTGGTTCAATGAGCGCACCATTTAGATAAAATAGTGTTTTCATAACCTTCTTTTTCCAGTTGTTACGTGCTTAATAACTTGCTTCATTCCATCTTTTACAATCTCCTCTACTCGTTCACCTTGCGCGTTCCAATTTACCTTTATCTCTTGTTTGTTTTTGATGGCTTTCTCTAAACTATCGAGCTTTGTGTTTAGCGTGTAAATTATCGCAGCACTCTGAAAACTATTCCCGTTTACCTTCATAGGCGCATCCATGTCAGGCAATATCATTTGCTTTACATAATCATCTACTAAGCCCTTATTCATAGCTGTAACAAGTCCGCTATACTTAGAGGTCGCCGAAGCAGTAACCACCGATTCACCATGAGAGAACGCGATTAAATTACTATCACTCGTTCCCGTTCCTTTGCCTTGAAAGTTCTCTACACCCTCAGCAAATGCACCCGCGATTGTTGAACTTATTGCCTTTGCTATTAATGTGTCAGCTAATGCACCAGCTAAGGCAGCTGAACTGCTTTGATTCTTATCTAATCTACTTTGATAGCTTCCTAAGAACGCGCCAGCTAATTGCAAAGCCTCTTCGCGTTTTCTCTCCGCTTCTTTTTCACGGGCTAATTTCACCTGTAATTCCTCACGCTTTTTCTCTTGGTATGCCAACGTGTTATCCAAACCTTTTGCCGCCAGCTCTTGCTGTCTTTGTATTGCGTCGTCTTGCTTTTTAATTTCAGCATTTAAACCGTTTTGTACTATCTCGCTTCTTCTTTTTGTCCCTTGCTCAATGCCTTGTAATACTTGTTGCTGTACCTTCCTTTCTTGTGCTATTTTCTCATCAGCTAGTTTTTGCAATCTAACTCTTTCTTTTTCACTTTCTTCTTCATAAAGTTTTTCCGTTTCTGATATTAAATCTTCAACTGCCTTCACTTCTTCTTGTGCCGCATCCTCTATTGCTTTTTGCCTAGCCTTTATTCTCGCAACTTCTTTATCGTATTCTTCTTGATTATGCTTTGCCATTTTATCTGCGGCTTCTTGCTCTTTATCTTTAATTTTTTTAATAGCCTCTAATCTTTTTTGCTCTCGTTCTATTGCATCTTTTTTTATTTGGTCGTCAAAAGCTGAAAGCTTTGCGTTATTCTTTTTATTCTCATCGTAAAAAGTTCTTTGCGCATCGTATACTTTAGCGTATAACTCATTGACAAGTTTGAATTCATCTTCATATCTATTTCTTGCCGTTTTAATTGCCTCACTAGCATTCTTTTTTCCTGCCTCATTAGCCTCTAAATATTTAATAATCTCTGCGTCTTTAAGTCCGTTCAGTTTAGCTAACTTGCTTATTTCAATGCTAACTCTGTCAGCAGCAAAGATATATTCTTGTTGCACCTCATCTTTACTTAATGCTATTGCCTCTTCTAAATATTTTCTTCTCTCATTTATACTGTATTTTCTATCAGCCGCATTAAATTCTAATTGACTAATTTTTAATTGATTTTTTGATTTTTGAACTAAATAATTGCTTTCTTTGTCTTCCAAATCATCTATTGCTTCAATATATTTTCTAGCTGCATCCGTAGCATCTTCAAAATCTTTAGCGTTACTGCTTATAGCTTCTCCAAATTTTTCAGCTGCTAAAGTTGGGTTATCATCAAATAACGCGCTTATAGCATCTATTAATAGCAATGCTCTTTTTCGTAAAACGTCAACAATCGCACTCACTTGTTCTAACCTTACTGCCCATTCAGTAGCACCACTATCTGTTGATGTGAACGCTTTAAATAGTCCGTAAACAGCAGCAGCAACAGCCGCAATAACTAGAGCTGCTGGATTTGTTGCTAAGGCTTTTAATTGAGAGCCTAGCCCGCTAACGCCATTTGCAGCGTTACCGAGCGGACCGCCCAAGCCTTGCAATGCACTCTTATAATTTCCAACACTTCGCGTATGTTCACCTACCGATTCCTCAGCCTTTCTTACGCTTGTATCTAACTTCTTAAATTCGTCGGTTAATGCCTTAGGTGCTTTGCCTCCCTCCGCACTAATGTTCTTTAATTCTTTTTTGATTTGCGCCAGCCTAACGACTTGTTTCTCGTAAGTGGTAGTAAGGTCTGAATTTAACTTTACTTGCTGCGTAACCTCTTGACGTTGCTTTTGACGTGCTAAATTCTCTTGTGCTTGAGCCGCTGTTAAATCCTTTGATGCTTTCTTTTGTTTTTCTGTTACTGATTCTAAGGCTGCAATTTGTTTTTGAAGTTCAGCAATTTGCGCCGTTAACTTCTTAACGTCTTCAACAGATTGAGGTGATGCAATAGCGAAGCCATCAGCAGTAGTCTTGGTCTTTGTTTTAAGAGCGTTTGATATTTCGGTGATAACCTTTAATAATTCTTTAGCTTCGGCTACTGGTGTTGTAAACGCATCATCCGCGATTATGTCTTGCCTTGTTATCTTACCGCTTTCAGCCATTTTGTTTTGGTCTTATTTTCTTTAATGCTTTGAAGTAGGTGTAGTATTCAGCTACACTAATCTTTTTTATATTAATCTGAAATCCCATTTCGTGTTCCAACATTCCTTTAATTTCATAGAAGTCGGCACGCTCTGTTGTTTCTTTTTTTAATGCCTCAATCTCCAGCTCGCAAATCTTGATGAACGCGTTTAAACTTCTGTCGTCTGTGAGCGCCCTTCTCGCTTGTAATAACACTAATTCCTTTTCCTTTTCTAAAGTTCTTATGAACGATTCACTAAAGCCGAAACGCTCTATAAATTGTGTCATTATCTTATCCCCAAAGTAATTAACCAAAGAACCTATTTTTCGCGTCTTACTTAAATATGTATTATCCTTTTCCTCGTGCCATTTAAACCAATCATAAATTGGCATATCTTCAATGCTATCCCAGTATTTGCGCCCGTATGCTTTCAATAAAATACGGTGTAATAAGTTCGCTAACCATTGCTTTACTTTCTTTGCTAAGTCCAATGACTTTAGGGTAAATTTGCGCCAAATCCGTATCTTCTTTGATTGCGTTGGCTGTGATTCTGAACCCGTCATTTTCTAACTTTATCTTAAATGATTTGTAAAACTCGCCTGTATCTTTTAAGGTTATGTGGTCTGTGCGTCCATCGTTGCCTAAAGTCCTTGCTAAAGGCTTCCAATAGCTGACCGTTATTTGTGCATATTGCCCTAAACTATTTCCTTCGCTATCTATCCCTCCTTCGTACATTTGCTCTAAATTGAAATCAATTATCTGCGCTTGTACGTTGCTATCCTTCAATATTTCAACAAACAATTTATCAGCCTTTTTTTCAATGCCGATTATTCTTTTAAGCAAATCAGCCAGCGCCTTCATTTGCTACTCTTCTATAATCTTCTTTTTCTTTTTCTTTTCACTTGGTACGGCTAAATCTGTATTCTCAGGCGCTGCCTCTAATACGTCTTCCTTCCACACAATACCTTTAGCTTTGCACTCTGCCTTTAACGTCGCCCAAATCTTATCTAAGCCATCTGTAAGATGCACGTTACCTTTGTACATTGATACAAATTCATCTTTGGTTAAACATGAAACACCGTAAAGCGCCCACGTTATGCCGCCAACTTTTAAAAATTCGTTTTCTTTTGCCATGTTTATTTAGTTTAAAAAAGGGAGAGCCTAAGCCCTCCCCTTAGATTATATAGTGATAGTGTTAGCTGTAACAGCTGTAAAGTCAAAACCATCTTTAGTGATGGTCAACCTCAACACGTCTGCAACCGTTTGCGAAGCATAACTAATTGTGTACGTTCCATCAGGCGCTTCAACAGCACTTGTGATAGTTACGTTTGCGCTATCAGTAACATTGTAAAGAGCCATGTCGCCAGCTACTAAGCCTTCAACTAATAAAGGATTCACGAATGTTCCAAAGATAGTTTTAAGCGTTGCTTTGAACGAAGTTTGACCGATTGCAGAATATACAGAAGTAACATCTAACAAGCCATTTAACAAGCTAATATCAGTCGTCATTTCGTCTGCTTCCAAAGTACGAAGTCTTTCGTCTTGTACATCAATATGCCAGTCAAAGCCTAAGTTAATTTTCTGAGTTATCGCACCTGAACCAGTCTTAACTAAGATTGCCATTAAAGAGCCGTTATCAATTCTGATTGGCGCTAAGAAACCATCGTTAATCATTTCACCAACTAATTGTTTTGATTTAGTAATGCCAAACAAACCCGAAACTTTACATTTCTTATCGTTTATTTTACCTACCATTTGAGGAGAAACAGCACCAGCGTTATTGCCTAAAGTAGTAATAATTGTCTTAACTGAACGAATACCAACTTGGCGCTCAATTCTCGTTTTGTCATCAAAACTTTCAAAGTCAGAATCCGCGCGCTCATCTATCATGTTCTTAACGAACGGTAAAGGATACCAACGAAGCGTTTCGTCAGCGTTATTCACCAAAGCGGTAAAATAAGCCAAGTTAAACGTATCAGATAAATCAATTTCATTGATAGTTCCGTCTGCTTTAAAAAACGATACTTCGATGAATTTCTCCACTACTTCCATAATGGGGGTACAGCCAAACCCTGTATTTGCGACTGTAAGACTGCAACAATTTGCCATGATTTCTAATTTTAAAAATTTATATTAATTAATAGTTCAAATTTACTTTTTATTCTTATTGCCTAATTTATTTTAGCAGTAGCCAGCACAATCGGTAGGCTTCCGCAATTCCAAAGATATACGCAGTTCAACACCGCTCAATTTATCCTCGAATAGTGTAGCCTCAAAACCTTTGTTGTTCACATACACACCAAAACGAGAGAGGTTAGTTAGTTCGTAATCTCTTATCTGTTGCACGCGCACTTGTTTGTTTAGTGTGTCAATAAAGTGCTGCGTTAATCTTTGCATCGGCTTAATAGAATTAGAATAGAAATCATCTACTTCCCAGTTCTCAAAGTCAGCGTGAGTAAGAAAAAACAAACGTAAATCACTCACGCGCTCAAACTCATCTACATCTTCGTTAAACCTTTCGCTAAACACCTCCAATAAATAAACTAACGGTGTTTTGTCCGTATCAAACTGCCTCTTGGTTAAGGTTATATTTGTTTCTTTTACCGTTCCATGAAAAAAGTAAACCGTTGGTAAAGTGAATGATGAAACCACGATGGCACTTGCGCCCGATAGCGTAATCACACAGCCCGATATTGAACTTACGGTGTAATCGTTGCCACCTATTGACAGAATTATGCTTGGTTGAATCCACTTTACGTCGTCAACGGTTATGGTGTACACACCGCCTGAGGGATTGGTAGTGCTTAGTATTGTTATTGTTTTGTCAACATCGTTCAGCACGTCGCCTAAATAGTCTATTATGTCGGTCTTGTACGTCATAGTATTGCGCTGTATTTAGGTTGTAATTCCAAGCCATCGTATTCGGTATAAGTCGCATTGTTTTGCGATATATAATATTGCACCGCCTCCCAATCTGATATGATTCCGTTGTGTCTTATTTCACCCATACGCGCTGCATTTTCTCCACTCATTATAATACTTACATCCGCTGTTGCCTTTGCCACTCCGCTCTGTGAATGGTGCGACTGAGTACCTTGTACATAAAGGCAATAGATAATGCCTTTCAATATCTCCTTCATTCCTCTGCTCTCGAATATCCTTCCCGTTACCCAATTCTGACCGTTTAAAAACACTCCCGAATTTAAGCCACTAACTTGAATTGCTAAAGGATTATAAATAGCTAAATACCTTGCACCAACAGGCGCGTTATTTACTACGGTAGCGATAAACAAATCGCCCAGCTCTAAGCCTAATAACTTGCGAATAAATGTCTTTTCGAACTCATCAATATACGCTTGTAATATTGGTGTTGTGTAACTCGTTTGCGCTATCGCATAAAGTCCAGTAAAGTCTGTTGTTTTAACTAAAATTGATGCCATAAAATAAGTTTAAAAAAAAAGGGTAGGTAATCACTCCTACCCCAACAAGCAAAACAAACGTCTTATATAATCTTCGCGATGCCTTTAGCTATTAAATTAGCTGCAATATCACCGCTCTCTTTATAGATTTCACCAACCTTTAAGTGTTGGGTATCTTTGATGATTTCGATTGATACGTTGCCTTTTATCTCAGCAACTTGCACAACCTCAATTATCACATCTTCTTTTATTTTCTTTGCCATAAATTAAATATTAAAGGGTAAGGTGTTTTACTTCCTTACCCGATTAACTAAGCGTTTAATGCTGCCTTAGCAGTCGAGAATGAACCCGTTACTAATGACAACACTCTGTTTGAAGGAATGTAGCAAACCAATCTCATCTCCGCAAGGATAGTGATTAAGTTCTTAGTAAAGTCGTCATTTTCGTTACCCATTGAAATGGTTGCATCTTGACGCATTCTTACATTTACTTGGTTGAAATCACCTAATAAGAAAGTACCAGCAGTTACACCAGTATTTTTAATTACAGGAATGCCAGCAAAAGTAGTAACACCGTTGCTCACTAAGAATAATGAAGGTGCAACATAACCGTTTGTAGTATCTTTTGTCAACTCCATGAACGTCGCATCTGTTGGGTGCAACACGATTGCAGAAGGCAAGTAGTTAGCAGCCTCAACTTGATTTATTGCAGTACGCAATACATCGAAGTTGTTAGCAGCAGTTCCGAAAGTACCAGCAAATGAACCAGCAGCATAAGTAGTTGCCTGAGTAGTAATACCGTTTAAGTTAGGTGTTGTTCCGTTACCGCCTAATACTTGAGCATCTGCTTTTAAAGCGATTAACTCAATTAGGTTGTTTCTGATTTCCGCTTCCATGAAAGCAACGTCATCTAACATTTCCAAAGAAACTTTAGTGTAAGCCGTTACCTTTTCTACTTTAGCAGATTTCTCGTTAACATCAAAATCTTCTTGAGTCTTTGCAGCACCCTCAGCAGTCATGCCAGCAGTTCCTGGGTCGTTGTTAGCCATTTCAGCCCATTGAACGTACATCTTATCAGTACGACCAAAGTTAGTAAGGTCAATAATAAATGGTCTACGTCTGTGAGTAGCAACTAAGCCAGCTGAGAATGAAGCTAATTGGTAAGGAATACTGTTAGTTCCAACTGCATCGATGTTTGCAGTAGTCATAGTGCCAGCAGCCTTAACATTAATTTGCGCGCTAAAGCCTTTTTTCTTCATTTTTTCAGCGCCATTTTCTTTGATGATTGCTTTGTAACCATCAACAAATTGGTCAGCTAATGTCTTGTATGAATCCGCTTTAATAAATGCTGCTTCGTTTGCTGCTTTCAACTTAACGATTTCACCGTTCACTTCACTTTTCAATTCATCTTTAGCCGCTTTCACAGCCTCTAATTCAGATTTCAATGAAGTAATTTCATCTTGAGATGCGCTCTTTGCAGCGTCTAATTTTTTACCAACTTCTAAGTTGATAGCGCTTAATAAAGCGTCTTGCTCTTGTTTTTCCATTTTTTAGAAATTTAGATTTTTAATAATTGCGTTAATGTCAAATTTTGGTTTTATCGTTTCGCTTGATTTTGCTTCGCTCGGCACTTTTGCAAGTGTGGACTTATCAAAGGTTTCTGCTACTTCAATCTCTTTTAATATTTGCTTGAATTGTTTAATTTGCAACTCAAACGTGCTCAACATCTCTTCGCTTTGCATTCCGTTTTTAACGGTATATTCAAGCTGGTTAAGTTTACTTACTAATGCTAAAGTCATTGATTCCTTACTGCCGCTTTTAACACCTAAGAAAGGAGTAAGAGAATTTGCACCAAAGGCAACTGTTGAACCCTCGAATAAATTTATTTCTTTTACTATATATAAGTAACCAAACTTTTCCGCTTCGTCAGGATTCATTAATTTACTAACTACTTCGTTCCACGCAACGGGATTCTTTTCCGATTCGATTAATGAAAGCTGGTTGTATTTGAAACCGATTGAATGGTTATCATAAATGCCCTCTTTATAATTAATCAAAGTATCATTCCCCAAAGTAGTGTTGGCTATCTTAGATTCAAAGTAAATGCCTGTAATACCGTTCTTAGTCGTTTCCTCAAGCACTTGCAACTTACCTACTAAGGTAGTCAAGTCGTGATTTAATGCGTGCTTAATCTTAGCCACCGCGTTGCTGTTAACTCCACGCTCTTCGATTGACTTCTTAGCCGCGCCCATGATTAACACGTCTTTATCTGAGTCAAAAAAGTTATACGAATTAAAGAAGCCCGTTACTATTCGTGATGAAGTGCTAACGTCTATAATATTAGCATCCGCATACTTAACAGAATAGTGAGCCGCTTTCTTTTCGGCTTCACTAATTATATTTTGTTTTATTGCGTTCATGCAGTATTTTATTTAGTCAAAAATAAAGACTTTATTAATTGCCTAATTTTTATTTTAATTGATATACTTTTTCGCATCTTCTATATCGCACTCCATAACACCGCTGAGAATGTTTATTGCCACATCACGGCTTATCTCGCCTCTACCTACTGCACCATTCAATAAAATGATTGTATTAATGTTGATGCTGTTGGTTTCTGCTTCTGTTTTCTCGGCTTGCTCTTCCATTTGTTTATCCTCTTGTAATACTGGCACGTGGTCGTAACAAGCCTCTAAGTATAAGCCTTGCTTAAACAAGCCCAGCGCATTATTCAACGTATTAATAAAGTCATCTGCTTGAGGTTGTATAGTGTTTTGATATGTTGCCTTTAGTCCGTTATTCTTATTCTCAAACGTCGCCCCTTTAGTGCTTGGAAATAAGTCCCTATCAGCACCGTAAGCCGCACAAATGCTTTGAAAATCGCTCTCGATACATTCCAATAGCATTAAGTCCTTCATTGGGAAACTCATAGGCTGCCACTTCAATGAGCTGTTGGTAATAATCTTTCTTTTTTGACCATCGAATATCCCGTAAGTCCTATCCATTTCGCGCGTTATTCTCTCACGCTCTTCTTTGCCTAAAGGTATC
>Ga0102859_1000110_pt1 | contig 17386 bp, 17 predicted proteins | sample Colrivmet1371B02_FD_78439 | JGI IMG/M metagenome (GOLD analysis project Ga0102859, IMG submission 78439) | Estuarine microbial communities from the Columbia River estuary - metaG 1371B-02 | ecosystem: Environmental > Aquatic > Marine > Intertidal zone > Estuary | place: USA: Columbia River...
ACGCCGCAGGAGCAGGTTGTCTTCTTCAAGACGCAGCGCCGCCAGTTGCGTTTCCGCTTTGAGAGCAACGCCATTGGTGGCGACTATCAGATGGGCTTGATCCTTGCGCACTTGCAAGAGGGCGATGGAACGACGCTCGGCTGATGATTGACCCACGCAACATGACATGGAACGACTGGGCCTGTTCAGTTATACTGTCCGTCAACGACGCGTGGGCGTTCGGCACACCTCCCGAAGAGGCTAAGTGGCAAGACTGGGCGATAGGGCTGCTGCGTGCCTCACCATTTACGCAACAAATTATTCCCGATCCATATCAGTTCTCTGATTGGCGTGAGTGGGGAATGCGTGTATATCCAATGCTCGAAGGTACAAGCTAATGCATTACATCCCCGGCTTCAGTAACTATCTGCAAGCGTCCGTGCCGCGCTACGCCAACGGCGGTGCGATCATGGACGATCCTCGCCAAGCAGCGGTTATGCCGATGACGCAGGAGGCCGTTGCTCCGAATTACTTGAGCGGCTTGGGCCTGTCTGACGCCGAGTTGGCGAGCTTGTACGCGTTATCCTCATCAGGTAACTTTAATCAAGGTAACTACGGTTCCGACTTTGGTAGCTTAGACAACGTATACGGCATGAACTTCGGCTCTGACTTAGGCAGCGGCGGAAGCGGGGGTGGCCTATACAAAGTCAACCCATACATGCAAACTTTCCAAGCACCGCTGTCAGACAAAGGCAACTCAACCGCCTCTGCCGGTGGCGGCATAGATGTTAAATCGCCGACCCAAGTATTCCGTCTACTCGATAAAAACACTGGAAAAGTGGTGTACGAGGGTGTCGGGTATGAGGGTGCGCAAGAAGCCATTAACCGCGCCAGTGCGCTCACAGCCGAGCAAGGCGCAAAAGCGCAGTGGCAGATACAGACGCCTAACTCTCAACAAGAGAGCGGCTACAGCGTCCTCGCTAATGAAAAGCGGAGCCAGAGCACAGTCGGTGACATCGCAAGTTTTGCGCTACCCATTGCTATGGCTATCGCGACTGCCGGTGCCAGCCTACCAGCGCAGATGGCCGCTGCTGGTCTGGCTGGCGCAGCGGGCGCTGGTTTGGCTGGTAAAAACCCCTTAAAAGCGGGTTTAATCAGCGCGGGAACCGCTGGTCTAATGGGTGGCTCTGGCGCTAACGAGGCCATCGGAAAAGCTGTTGGCAGCGTTGGTGGCGCTCTTGCGGCTAAGACGACCGAGGAAGTGGCAAAAACAGCCGCAGAAAAAGCCGCCGAGCAGATTATTGTCACCGGCCTTTCAAAGGCGGCGCAAGGCGCGGGAAGTGCCATAGGTAACACGTTGCTGTCTCAAGGCCTAAAAGGCGGACTGAGCGAAGTCACTGGCTACAAGACGCCAGCCGAGAAGTACACACAGCAAACGACGCCGGCAGTGCAACCGCCAGTCGATATGTACGCTGGCCTCGACCCTATCGACGTACTCGCAAGTAGGTCATATCTGTCACCTGAAGCATTGGCTGCTGTAATGGGTGCGGGTGGCCTTACCGCCGCCACGGCGGGGAATGTTGGCGCAGGCTCAAACGTCGTTGATGGTGTCGATCAAGACACAGGTGACATCGTTGTTAACAAATACCGTCCCATAAACCCTCCGGGCGGCCTTGCTCCTATATCTGTTTTGGGAGCAGGATTAGGTGCTGGCTCTATACTTAACAGTTTAGGCCCGCTTAATACCCTTCCGTCAGACCCCGCGTTGATGGAGCCTGAAGTGCTACCTGATGACATTGTGGTCAACGCGCCAACGGCTGTTACAAAAGCTATTGATATTCCTGTCACTTCCATCCTTGCACAACTGCCTATAACTGGTTTGCCAAAGATGGACCCCGCGTTGACGGACGGCGGCAAGAAGCTCGGCCTTGAAGAGTACCTGCGCCTCGCGGGTCTCGCCTCTGGTCTCATTGGCGGTGCCGCTGGCGGCGGTAGCGGTGGCTCAGGTACATACGGCGGCAGCGGCACTGGCCGCCTAAACCCAATCTTCTCGGCCAAGCTGCCATCCGCAGGCGGCCTCGGCTCTATCGGTATGAACCGCACCCAGCGGCCGATGGGCGACGTAGACTGGCTGACTTACGGCACGCGGCCTGAGCTTAGTTTCTTCGACTACGCGCCGCGAGCTGCGTTGCCGACGCCAGTCACAACGCCCATGCCCGGCAACCCTGCTGGCCCAATCATGAACCAAAACGATCCGATGCGCTTCGCAAAGGGCGGCCGCAGCCAATTTGCAGTCAACGGCGCAGGCACTGGCCGCAGCGATGACATCCCTGCGGTGCTGTCTGATGGCGAATATGTGATCGACGCCGAGACTGTCGCCCTGCTGGGTGACGGCTCAAACAAGGCTGGCGCAAAGAAGCTAGACGAGCTTCGGATCAAAGTTCGTAAACACAAGGGTCAGAAGTTGGCAAAGGGCCGTTTTAGTGCTAATGCCAAGAAGCCCGAAGCGTATCTGTCTGGAGGACGTATTTAATGGCTGTCAGTTCATTCCTGTCTGAAGGGGCAGCAATCCCGCAAGGCTCGGCCCTCACGGATATGACCAAGCAGCAGGTGCTGCCTGAGTGGTACACCAACTACGCGATGGACATCCTGTCGGGTCAGCAGGCTATTGCCAACCGCCCATACGCAACGGCTCCAATGCCGCGCGTTGCGGGCTTCACGCCACTGCAAGACAAGTCCTTCGGTCTGACCGAGACTGCGGCGGGTGCATACCAGCCTTATCTTAGCCAAGCCACAACTGTCGCACAGGCTGCCGCAAACGCGCCGGGCGCGTTAAACGTAGCCCAGCCGTACTTGACGCAGGCGGGTCAGACATCCGTTTCGAACATCGGGTCGTACATGAACCCGTACAATGATGCCGTCACCAACCGCATCGGCGAGCTGGGCGCGCGCAACCTGAGCGAAAACATCTTGCCCCAGATCGAGGGCCGCTACATTCAAGCAGGCCAGCTTGGCTACGGCGGCCGCGATGGCATGGGTACGCCCTCGGGCATGATGACCGACACGTCGCGTGCCGTCCGCGATGTCAGCGCCGACATCCTTGCTCAACAGACCGCAGCGCTGCAATCTGGTTACAATCAGGCCGCAGGGCTTGCGGGCACCGACCTGTCGCGCTTTGGCACTCTTGCAAACACGATTGGCGGCTTGGCACAAACACAGCAGCAACAACAGCTCGCGGCATCCGGCGCTCTGTCGAACCTCGGTGAGCAGGCGCAGACCCTCGGCCTCACTGGCGCGGGTGCGATTGGTAACGTCGGCGCGCTGCAACAGCAGCAGGGTCAGAAGAACCTCGACGTGGCATACAGCGACTTCCTGCGTCAGCAGGGCTACGAGCAGGATCAGATCAACAACTTGATGAAGACGTTCCAAGGTGTCGCCTCTGGTGTGCCGAGTGCATCGCAAGAATACGGTCTTTCACCGTCGGGCGTCCAGCAGCAGTACTCATCGACTGGTAAGGATATCGCCAGTGCGCTAACTGCTGCGGCGGGTATCGTCGGCTCTCTGAAAGGTAAGTGATCGTGGACGAAGAAATCGAGGCCGGCCTAGACGCCGTTGACACCGCAGACGCCGTTGACACGGAGGCCGTTGACCTGTCGGTGTATAAAGACCCGAATGTTCAGGCGAGCGTAAATCGGCGCAACAAGCTCAACGACGAATACAAGAAGTATTACGACGATTTGACCGCGAAGATAATGGCCCAGCGCACTGGCCCGACGTTCAGCGAGCGCATGTTTCAGTTGTCGGCAGCTTTGGCTCAACCGACAACGCGTCGTGGCTTTGGTGGCGTCTTGGAAAACATTACGCCCGTCTTAGCTGCGCAGCAGAAGGCCCAGCGCGAAGGCATGGTCAAGCGTCAGGAGGCGCTCTCCGCGCTTCAGGCCGCACAGCTTGGTCAGCGCGTTGGCCTCGCCAATCAGGACGTAACGACCGCGCTTGCTATGGCGAAGATCAACAACAAGCCAGTTGTAGGCGTAGATGTCGGCGGCGTACTTCGTAACCGATCGACCAATGAGGTTATCGGCGGAGAGTTCAACCGCGTGCCAACGCCTGAATACTACAAAGCCCTTGAACAAGCTCCGACACCGGAAAACTTACAAGCCGCAGTGGCATATTACCCCTCGTTTAAGGTGGAAATTCAAGCAGCCGTCGATCGTGGCTTAAAGAATAAAGGACGTTAAATGCAAACGCTTAATCCTGCGGACTTTTTAGACACGCGAGCATCGCCGAAGCAGTCGAAGGAAACGTCTGAGGCGCGCATAAAAGGTGTGGAGGCCGATGTGGCTCCCGCAGCAGCCCGTGCCGATATCAACCAAAGCCAGACGTCTGCCGCATCATCGGCAGCTACGGCGGAGCGCACACGCACGCTTACGCCGCTTGAGGCCCAGAAATTACAAGAAGACTTGGTTAAAATGCGCCTTGAAAACGCTGTCGCAGCAAAAAAGGCTGCGCAGCCAATCGCTCCAGACGCGGATCAAGTGGCGCAAAATCGCATACTCGGTGACATGAACACTGCTGTGGATGCCATCAACATAATGACCAAGTTATTTAACGAGAACTTGTCCGGTCAGGGTATTGTAAAATCCACACTGGAGTATTTCCCGTCCCAAGCAAAGGGCGCGATAGACACAACCGCTGCGGGCCTCGCGGACGTCGGCTTGGCGCTCTTCAAAATACCCGGCGCGGGTTCCCAGTCCGACAGTGATGCCCTGCGTTTTGTGCAGGCCAACCAACCCTCGGCCAGCAATTTTGATCTGACTTTCCTCGGCAAGGTCTACAACCTTCGCCGCCGTATCGACGCAAAGGCCCAGTCAATGGGCCTCCCGCCCATCGCGTGGACGGAACCTTTGGACGTGGCCGCACGGCAGTACCTCGCACTTCCAGAGAGCGAGCGCAGCAAGTTGGGCGTCCGTGAGGTAGGTACGTTTAAGGACATACCGGCGGACTATTTGGGAGAACAGGCTGCCCCCGCTGTAACGCAGGCAGACACCACCACCGCACTTCCTAGCAACGCCGCCTTTGGGCAGGCAATCCCGATGTCGGCGGCTGCGTCTGACGCAGAAAAGAAGAGCATGCCCATCCCGCCAGAGATGCAGGCGGACATGAACGAGTGGTTCGGAAATAACCCTCGCGGCACCGTAGGCTTGAAGTCGTACTCTAACTTCCGCCGCGCTCTTGACGCAAAGTATGGCTTTCGCCCAGACTTACCCTACGAGGATGATCCGCGCACGATTGAGTATCTGAAGCAGTATAACGATCCCAAGGCTCCCGTGAACGTCACGATACCACCTGTGACCGTTGATGACACGCGCAACATGTTAGAGCGCGCGGCGGGCACGGCTGTGATGAACCCAATCGGCACCGCTCTTGCGACAGGCGCGTCCACTGCGGGTATGAACGTCATGGACGCCTTGCTCCCAGAAATGGCGCAACTCCGTGCAATGAACCCTAAGTCGGCAATGATCGGCGACATCGTTGGTTCCATCGGCGGCAACGCGGCCTTGCGGCGCGTGGGCAACGCTGGTTTGTCTAAGCTGCTCAGTCAGGCACCCGAACTGGAAAAGTATTTTACTGGAGGCAACAAGGCGGCCCAATACGCACGAGAATTTGCGGGCGACCTGACGGGTGACGTCATCCAAGGTACGACCTACGGCGGCGCGGTTGAAGGCGACGCTGGCACGGGTGCTGTGTCTGCCGTTGGTGGCAACCTCTTTGGGCGGGGCTTAGGCGCTGCCGGTAAATTTGTCTTGGGTGGATCAAGGCGGTCGCCCCAAGCCCAAAAGCTGATGGATGAATATGGTATAGAAGACCTTACCATTGGCCAGCAATACGGTGGCGTGCCAAAGTCGATTGAGGATGCGGCCACTTCTGTTCCTTTTGTGGGGGATATAATCAACGCACGTCGGGGCGAAAGCGTTCTTGACTTTAATGACGCCGCATTCCGTACAGTTGCTGGCCAGCCAATCGGTTCTGGCAATAGCGGATTGCAGACGTTGGAGGCGCTACGCAAGAAGGCTTACGACGAAGCCGTTGCGGGCAAAACCTTCGACCTGAACGACCCTATATTTACACAGGATATGGCCGACGCCATCGCCGCACGCAGCAAGCTGACTGATGCTCTTAAAGCCGACTTCGATGTTGCCATTAAGAACAGTTTGGGAAATACACCAACTGGCCGCACAGGCAACATTACGGGTGAAGATTACCAACAGTCGATGCGCGCGCTTATAGGCTACGCAAATGCTGCCAAGAAGCCGGGCTTTGAAAAAGATTTTAGAGACGCGTTGAAGGGCGTTCGTAACACCTTGAGTGATACAGTGCAGCGGCAAGACGCCACCATCGTGCCGGGGCTTAAAGCAGCCGACGCGATGTATCGCGGTGAGAAAGTGTTGGAAGACGCCATATCGCGCGCAAAAATGGACCCGACAGGTCTTGGTGCTGACGTCTTTACTCCGGGCAATCTTACACAAGCGGTGGCCGCGAGTGGGCGAAAGTTTGATGGGCCTATGTCACTGGAAGAAATTTCTCAGTTGGCGCAGAACGTCATCCCGTCAAAGTTACCTGACAGCGGCACCGCCCGCCGTGCGGCCTTGGCTGGCTTAGGCACCGTGGGCCTTGGTGGTATCGCGGGGGGTGGCTTCGGTTACAATCCTGAGACGGGTCTGTCCCCTGAAGATGCGCTTTCTGGCGCGGCAACAGTTGGGATACCGCTTGCGGCCCTCGCTGCATTTGGCTCGCGCCCCGGCCAGAAGGCATTGTCAAAATTCCTGTTTGACCGGCCTGAATTTATGAAGTCTGCCGCAAACCTTGCGGACCTTACAGGCAAGTACAAGTATGTGCCTGACCGGATAGTGTCTCCTGCGCTTATGCCAGTTTTGATGCCTGATGCACGGGAAGAGCCAGTGGTTGCCTCTCCGACTGAAGTTAAGGCCAAGGCGCAGAAAGCGGCCGAGCCTAAAGCCCCCGCGCTTCCGACCGCCGCAGAAATTGATCTTGAAATTAAGACGGATACGGCGACAGGTCGTGAGTATGCCACCGTCAAAGAAACAGGTGAGACTTACTTCATCGACAACGGCGAGACACGGACAGGCGCGAAGAAGCTCAAGCGTGGCGGCACCGTGCAGGCGTTCCGCAACGGCGGCATGGCATCCATCGCCGATCTGGCACGACACTACGGCATGCGCCGCTAAGAAGGATATACGATGGCCGGTAGCCTTGAAGTACGTCAGAGGAATGCAGCAGCGGAGCGTAAGCGTCGCTTTGAGGTGGAGGTCGCCAGATTAAAACGGAACAATGCGGAAGCCTTTAGCAATATGGGCGCGATAGCCAGCGGCATCGCGTCTGTTCCGGGACAGGTCTTTAACTACTTCAAGAACTCCACGCCGTTAAAAGTAAACCGCGACTTAGGTAGCCTTGCACGGTCTACTTTTAAGGCGATGGGGGACAACCCTAATGCCTTTATCGAAGACACCATCGCGTCCATACCTGCGGGTTTTCGGGACTTTGCTGACCTCCGCGCAACGGCACGCAGATTGCGTGCGCAGGGCCGTGTTGCTGAAGCCAAAAAGCTAGAGGCAATGGCAGGAACTGCCGCATTAGGTATTATCCCTGTCGTGGGCCGCGTTCCCGGAACGGCGACCCGTAGCGCGATACAAGCCGGGGAAAAGGCGCTTGTCAAAGGTGCAGTCAAAGCCGGAGAAAAAGCAGCCGTTAAAGCACCCAAGTTGAAGGCACCGGACGTAACTGTCACGCCTAAGTCAAAGGCGGCCGCACCCACGCCAAAGACGCCGGACATAGCGGTTACGCCAAAAAAGAAAGGCCCAGACGTTGTTCAGCGCAAGACGCGGAACATAAGCAAGGCCAAGGCCGAAGGCCAGAAGATTGTAGGTGCGCCACTCGGCGTTAACACCCCAGCCGATGAGGCGCTTCGCCGTAAAGAGTACGCGAACACGATGGAACTCGGTCGTGCGGGCGCAAGCTGGTACGACGACAGCGGAAAGGCCATCCTTGAGAACGTCGGAGACGATCCCGCCAAGGCGCGTCGCGCTGCGGAAGTGTTCTCGATCACATCCTCCGGCACAGGCGTGCCGGCGAACACCGGCTTTGCCGTCAAGGGTATGAACCAAGCATCCTTCGGCGACCCCGTAGACACAGGGCGCTTCCCCACCGCGATGGGTGGTCAGATAGAGGATTTGTATCGCGGCGATACGGCCGTAACCGGAAAGAAACGTACACCCTTCGCAGACCAGCTCGCGATCGGCGGTGGCTTCTATGACCCAAGCCTGACAGGTCAAGGCCACCGAGGTGTTCACGACATCTGGGACGGAGAGGCTTGGGGCTACACCGACGCCGAAGGGCGTCCCATTCGCCGCGCCTTTCAAGACGCGGAGCACAACTGGATGGACCGCCAGATGAGCGCGGTCCTTAAAAACTACGTGAACGATCCTGACATTCAAGGCCTTCCGGGCCGTGGTCAGGCCGCGACGTGGACTGGTGCCAAAATTCAAGCGGGCGACATCAAGCCAGAGGACGCGGCCTACAGCTACGCCGACGACATCTCAAGGCTCTACGCGCAGGGCAGCCGTGAGGCCGTCCCCGGCTCGAACACAGGAAACCTGCAGGGTCTGTTGGACGCGCCGTTTGAGCAGCGTAAGGCATACACCGACGAGTTTATGCCCATCTTCTTCGATGAGGCAGGGCGCGACCGCATTGCGTTGAACAACGACATGCTCGTTGGAGAAAGTTTTGAAGGTCCGGGCATTTACGAGGGTGTGAACCCCGGACGTCAGGCGCAGTACGCCGTCGGGACAAAGCGCGTTGAGGTGCCGAACACCAAGAGCACCGATCCCCGTATAGACCCAGCGTCGCGCAACCTGATGCTCAACAACGAGGCCATCTTTGGTTTACTTGGTGCGCAGAAGGGCATCGCCGGCAATCGCTTCTTTACTGATGTTCCACAGAGCCGTTCGAACGCATTCGAAATAAACGTCGGTGGTCGCCCAATATCCTACGACGAGGGCAACGCGGCACTTAGCGCATTGTCGCGAGCTGGCTTCACGCCCGATGATTTTGCGATTGTACCCTCACCGCGCGGCGTGCGCGCTATGGACCTTGGCGTTTTCGACGAGGACTTGGTGCGGATGCAGGCCGAAAACCCAGAAATGTACAAGCAGGCCATCAAGGACCGCATGGAGCGTTTGAACCGTTTTTCTGGCGAGTTGGGCGATGAACTTGGTGGCACCCGTACACCGGGCTTTATGGACACCATTTACGCCGAGAACGCGTTTGACACACCAGAGGGCATGTTCGGGCAGCAGTACCTGCCGTACATTTTCCCTGACGATCGCCCGCAGTTTGTTGAGCGCTTCAACGCCATCGCCCCAAGCATGGCCGAAAAGTTACGTGAACTCGACAAACGAACCTCCAAAGATTACGGCTTTGACATCTCCAGCAACATAGACGACATGCGCGCCGCGATTGCAGCCGAGGGTGAGGCAGGCCTACGCGAGCTTATCCGCAAACGCGGTCTTGGCAAGGCCAAGGGCGGTGCGGTCGAGCGCCACATGATCAACGCTGCGGGAGATCTTGGCCTTCTTTCTGAGAAGTATGCTTGATGTCCGCCGCAGCCGTTCGCTTGTACTTCTCCTTGTCGTAATAACCTCGGCTCAGGTTGGCGTAATATTTTCGGTCTTCCTCTGATACAGACTGTAGGAACTCTTCGTAAGTTTTGTGTTTCGTGCTCATTTCTGTCTCCGCTTCATTTTCTCTATAGTGGGTTGATTTAGGTAATCTATGGCCTTTTGGAGACGGATCGGATCGTCCCGCAAAAGGCCCATGCCAGTGTTGCACTGCGTGCAGAGAACACCTCTAGGCGTCTTTGTGTCGTGGCAGTGGTCTGCGTGGGTCTGCTTAGACGGGCGAGACCTAAGATCGTCACCGCAGATGGCGCACTTGTATTCCTGAAACACCAACACCTCCGCCATTAATTCTGGGGTAAAGCACACCAACTTTAGATTGTTGCGCCGAACCGTGTCCTTGTTTGCATCGCGCCACACCTTGTTTTGAGCATAAATGCGCTCTTTGTTTTCCTCTCGGTACTTTGCGTTAGCTACGCGTTTTTTGGCCTTATGCTTCTCGTGTTGTTCGCGCGCGTACGCCCGATGCTTTTCGGGTTCATCTGCGTATTTTTGTTTTGCCCATTCGCGCCTGTAGGCTTTGCGCGCTTCACTTTCCGCCACGGGACCGCAGTGCCTCCAATAATATCTCCTGCACGCTCTTCTTCGACGACAGGCGCTCCATGACCATGTCGTCAACCGTGTCGCGTGCGAGGATCGGGTAAATGTGCACCGGTCGATCATAGCCCGCCTGCTTCTGCCGCATGGGGCCGATGCGCTCGATGATCTGCATGTGCTCTTCTAAGTTCCAGTTAACGCCGAAGAAGGCAAGTATGTTCCCGCCGTCTGCTAAGTTCAGTCCGTGCCCCGCCGACGCAGGGTGAGCGAATAGTAGCGGCACCCGTCCGGCGTTCCACTGCCTGATCGTATCAGGGTCAGCGTCCAGCACCCTGCCTTGACGGAAACGAGCTTGTAGACGTTCGAGATCGTGCTTGAAGTTATAGGCCACAATGACCGGCGCTCCGTTGGCCTCCTCGATGATACTCTCCAGCGCATCCAGTTTCGCGGCGTGCACATCCTCCCACACTCCCTTGTCATTCGTGTATATGGCCCCGTTGGCAATCTGCAGGCACTTCTGCGTGCGGACCGCTGCGTTGGGTGCCTCGACACCCTCCTCATTGATTATGGCGAACATCTCCTCTTCCATCTCGGCATACGCAGCGCGCGCCTTCGGAGGCAGGTCGACGTAGATTGACGTCGTTATCGGTTCGTCAACCTGCAGGCCTTTGACCGTCAGGCAGATGTCCTTCAGCTTCTCCTCGACCTCGCCCTGCGTGTGGGCGTGCGGCACGAGGCTGTAGCCGTCGTAGCCCTTGCGGAACCAGCGGCTCTCGAAGGCACTGAACGTCTTGCCCAGACGCTCGCCCTGATCGAGGAACCAGATCTGACCCCAAAGGTCTTTCACCCCGTTTGGCGCTGGCGTCCCTGTAAGCCCGATGAAGCGCGTTACGTGCGTGTGGGCTACCTGACCCAGCGCGCGTGCCCTCGACCCACCCTGACGGATGCGGTAGGACTTCAGGCGGGTGAACTCGTCGGCCACCACGGTCTTGAACGGCCACGCGTCGCCAAGGGCAGTGCGCAGCCAGACGAGGTTGTCGTAATTCGTGCAGTAGATGTCGGCCGGCGTGTCGAGCGCAGCCTGCCGCTGCTTCGGCGTGCCGGTTATGACGCTGACCCGCAAGTGCGACAGGTGCGGCCACTTCGCGACCTCGTCAGGCCACGTCGACTTTGCCACGCGCAGCGGTGCCAGCACCAGCACAGGGAAGACGTCCTCGACCGTCGACAGGTTGTCGAGTGCAGTCAACGTGGACACGGTCTTCCCGCCGCCCATCGGCATCCACAAAGCGGAACGGCGCACCTTGTACAAGTGCGCCATTGCCTCCTTCTGATAGTCGTGTGGCTTGAAGGTCATTTCACCATTTCCTTGGTGTCGGGTTCTTCTCCCACGACCAGCGCTCTATTGCGCCCAGTTCGACCCACGGAACGCGCGGAAGCCGGGTTCCGTCAACGCGGGGTAAGTAGCACGGCTGGCGTATTACGTCCTGCTCGTATGCGATATGTCCGGGTGTCTTTGTCACGCCGCGATCTCCTCGATGTTAGCAACGCAGTCTTTCCAACGAGCCACGGTGTCGCGTGGATCTTGGTCAGCGTTGCGCTCGGCAATGATAAAAGCCTCGACGGAGCGGTTACCGTCACGGGCGTCCCACGTGTAACCATCAGCCAGCCAGACGATGGCCTTGCCCAACTCGTCCCACTCAATCTCGGGGTCGATGCGCGGGTCTTTGGCAGCGGCTGCGCGGATGTATTTTGCTGTAAGGTATGTCATTTTGTACTCCTTCTTCGTTGCTGATGCCCCCTTATACACACTGCAACTAAAGATTGCAACCCCTTATTTTAAGCCAGTCCGCACTTGCTGTACGATTTCGTCGATTTCTTCCTTGCTGGTCGCAATAAACACCGGCACGCCGTATGCCCGCATGCGTAAAATCTCTTGCTGCTGCACCTTGCTGACACGGTCGTTGTCGGCCTTGATCTCGATGAAGGCGACGTGTGGCCACTCCCACCACACAAAACAGTCTGGGCAGCCGTTACGGCCCTCCCAGCGCACCTTTCGGTACTGGCCCCCACTCTTCTGCACGACGTGCTTCAGGTGGTCCTGTAGCCGTCCTGCGGGCGTCATTCCACCCACTCTCCGGGACGCAGCCCCGGCTGCCGCCCGATCGACCAGTTAGCAGATATGCGAACTTCGCGGTTTGGCATGCACCATATTTCGCCGCTGTCGTCCAATGCCACGACCCAGAGCAGGTCGTGCTCGATGCCGTAGTCGATGACGGCAAAGGCGAGACCAGCCCCCTTGCTTGTCTTCATGGGTATGGTGGTTTGGAGTTGCGTGAACACGTCATTCCTTCCGATAGCGCAGGGCCTCGAAGCCCGCAGCGGATAGCGGCAGGCCTATCGACCAACTCGGATTGGTTGACATCATTGCGGACAGGACGTCGGCCTCGTAGCCATTGTGGTTCGGCACCTCGCACACGAGTTCATCATGCACGCGCAGGACGACCGGGTAGTCGTTCTCCTCGGCGCGGCGCATGCCCGTCATGAACACGTCGCGCGCCACGGCCTGCACGATGTTCTCGACCAACTTGCCGTAGTACGTCTCCTGTAGCTCCCACTTGCGCGTGAACTGGTTCACACCCTCGTACTGCAACTTGCCGTCATCATCGATGTGCATGCTGCGGTAGCACAGGTAACGCCCAGAGGGTAGGCGGCAGCGCACGTACTTAACTTTATCTGGGCCGAGCATGCTGTCGAAGCGCACCATCTCACCGCGCACGGCGAAGCTCTCGCCGTCGGCACGCACGGCCGAACGCGCCGCGCCCTCGACGTCGTACCAGAAGCGCTTGGTCGCTGGGTGCGCGTCGCGCCAGCCCTTTACAATGGTCATGATGGCCTCGTCGTCCATTGCATCGAACACCGCCCCACCCATCTTGCGGTAGGCACCGAGCCCGCCGCCATAACCCCCCGCCAATTCGGGAACCTTGCCCTGCGTCTGGCGCTCGGACTTCGTCACGTCGAAAGGATCTTTGTTGAGAATACGCCCGGCCGTGACCTTGTACAAGTCCGCAGCCTCGCCGCGATCGTAAGCCTTGAAGGCCTCTATCTTCCACTCCTCGCCGGCCATCCAAGCCAGCACGCGGCCTTCGATGTTTGACAGGTCGGCAATGACCAGCTTCTTGCCCTTTGGCGCGACCAGACAGCCGCGCACGGCGAAGGAGCAGCGCTCGCTGACGTTGTCGTAAATGAGGTCCTCGCAGTCCGCCTTGAAGGCCGCGATGGTGGCCTCCTGCACGTCACCGTCGAACCAGTCGGGCGAGCGGGGGAGGTTCTGCGGCTGAAAGATACGCCCCGCGTCACGGCCCGTACGCCCCGCGCCGCAGAACTGTATTGTCCCGCGCAGGCGGCCGTCCTGTGACGTAGCGTCAAGCAGGGCTTGATACTTGGCGGGGGAGGTGGCCGAGGCCTGCTGACGGATCTCGAGCAGCTCGCGCACCTTCGGGTCAAGTTCGCCCTTCAGTGCTGTCTCAACGGTGGCCTTAGTCAGGTCGTCCGTATCAAAGCCGCGATCGTCCTTTAGGTAAGTCAACAGCTTCTCGCGCTGCGTCGTGGAGGAAACCTGCCCGCCGGTTAGACTGGCGGCACGAGCGGCCAGAGATCCAGAAGCTCGTCGAAAAGCTCGGATTGCTGACTTAGCGAGGTGAACATCGACGGCGACACCACGGTCATTAATTCCTTGGTCAAGCCGCCAGAGGTGCTGCTCACTATGTGAATTGTTCCAAGGCGGGATACGTCCATGTAGGTATCGTATCGCGTCCACATCGAGGCGGGCGTATTCGATGAAGGCGTTCCACTCATCCGCATGGGTTTCCCTATTGGCGCGCCGTATCTTCCAGTTCTTCGGACACGGCTTTGTGAATAGCTGTATAAACCTTCTGCCGGTTTTGTCTTTAGATTTATCTTGTGGGACGTCCAGAACGTCACAGAGCGTGCCGAGCGACGCGGGCAGACTGTGCGCCAGCGCCATGATCATGGTGTCCTCCACCTTACTGACAGGTATGTTAACGCCCTGATGGTGCAGGACGGTGCGATCGAAAGAGCTGTTGTGGATGACCACCCTGTCAACGTCGTCGATGATGTGCTGCAACGCCTCGCGCCAGTCGGGCATATCCTGCGTGTCCCACACTTGCGTGGTCTCGTCGTCGACGGCAATCGCCACCAGCAGCACTTCCGCCGCTTCGGCGTACTTGTGCGCGCCGTGCTTAATGGGCGTCTCGCAGTAGGTTTCAAGATCAAGATAGAGGGTGGGCATGCTGATAACTTCTCCATTCTGGTGAGCCGCGCGCTTCAGTTATCAGCAACGCAGGAGTACCCGCACCGCGCGCGGCTCGCCAGAAGGGAGATGTGCCCGCCCCGAAGAGAGGGACGGAACAGGCACACCGTAAGTATATACTTATAAGAGGTCCATTCCAAGCGCCTTTTTGTAAAGGTCCAGAATTGTCTCCATTTCGCGGCGATCATCGGCCGCCATCTTCCGCAAGCGAACGATCTGTCGAATGATCTTCACGTCGTAGCCAACGGCCTTGGCCTCGCTGTAGACATCCTTGATGTCGTCAGAGATGACCTTCTTCTCCTCCTCAAGTCCCTCTATGCGTTCGCACAGAAGGCGGAGGCGGTCGTCGGACGTGTTATGTCCGACCTCGCTCACAGAATGTCCTCGGCGTCTGCCTTGGCCTTAGCAAAGGAAGCAAACTCATTTGCCGATGCCGGGCTCGACCCGCCACCGAAGTTCTCACCCTCGCCGGTCAACATGACGCCGCGAAGCGAGCAGTTAATGCGGCGGCCCCACTTGTTGTCCTGCGCCCAGATCTCAATCGAGGCGTTGACGACAGCACCGCTGAACGCGTCACGTTCGATGTTGGCCTTGCCGTCCACTTCATCACCGTATGCGTTGTACACGCTCGGCTGGGTCTTGGCATTGCGCGTTGACAGGTAGTGCGTGCCCTCAAAGCCCTGATAGGCCTCGCCAGTCTTCTTCGAGCGATAGACCTTCTTGGTGAAGGCAACCTTGCCGTCTTCCTCCAGCATCTTCAGAACGCTGGCGGCCTTGTCCTTCCACGCCTCAGTGGCCTCGGCGAGGATCGCCGCTTCGATAGCCTTGTGCTGTTCGGAGTTCGGCTTGATGGGGAACTTGGCACCGTAGGCCGGTTCACCTTCGCCGAAGGACTGGGGCTCGGCCAGAGCCGGGAAAGCCAGAACAACGTTCTTTAGCATTATACGTGTAGCCATTATCAATTATCCTATTCTCAGTTTAGCGTTTTAATAAGGTCGCTGAAATCATCAGAGACCGACTGGATGACCATCTCTGGTCGTTTATCCGTGGCGAGTGCCACAGATGGCTTGCCCACGCTTTGGGTGATAAGGTCGGTGACCTTAGCCCAGCGCTTGGGATTTTGCTTGAACACCTTCTCCGCCTTGGTAGGCGAAATCAAGCTCAAATCGTACATCTCGTCCTGCCGCATGCGGAAAGACTTTAGCAGGGCCTCGACCTCCGCCTCGTCTCCCCACTTGCGGTTGCCACGCTTGCCCTCGACCAGCTTGTAGCCGTCCACCTTCTGGCCGGCGAACAGCCTGCGCTCAACCTCTGCGCGGACGGCCTTGCACCAATCCTCGACCAGCGCGACCTTGGACATGGCCATCGGCAGGTAGTTGTCGCCCGTCTGGCTGTCAACGACCTCGGGCAGGAACTCCGCGAACTCGTCGATGGTACAGGCAGCGTCGCCGCCCACAACGTCGGTGACGTCGGCACGCAGGGCCCGGCACGTGGCCTTCGCCTTGCAGAAGCGGCACTGCTTCTCGCCCGGCTCAAGGAACTCGGCCAAATCCTCGTCGTCGGCCTCCTCTGCCTCGCGGCAAAAAGACGCGCCGCGACGGATGTCATCGCCCGCGCTCAACAGCTCTTGAACGGGAATGTGGTACTCGCTGACGAAGTTTAGGCGGGGCATGTGAATGTACATGCTGACCGTCTCAAAGTCGCCCAGAACGTCGTAGTCATGAAGTGCGCCGAGGGCATACATCATAAGCTGCGGGTTCTCCTCGGCCTCAACGCGGACGCCCATGCCGTACTTCAAGTCGACCACGGTCAGGTTGCGCCCGGTCGTGTTCACGATCACAACGTCGCTGGTGCCGGTGGCACCCGTCTCGCCCGTCAGGTGGCCGATGGGCACCCTGCGCTCGACGAGCAGCATATTACCCTCCGCCAGCTCGCGGACGAGCTTGACGTAATCGTCAACGTAGTCGGCCATGTCCTGCGTGACGCGCCAAGAGACTTCCTCGCCGTGATCGTCAAACTCAATCTGCAGGTCCACATAGCGCTGTGCGTTTAGTTCGTCGGTCTCAAGCACTATGGCCGCCAACTCGTGCGCGGCAGTGCCCTCGCGGGCGTAACTGCTGGTCGTGTCTGGGTATGCTGCCTCAAGGACGACGCTTCCGGGGCAGCGCAGCCAACGGTGCGCCCCCGAGGGTGATAGCTTTGCGTGTGCCATCAGCCTGCGTCCTGCAGCGCGGTGACCAACTCGGGCCAGCGAGCCGGATCGAGTAGCGATGCCTTCTCAACACCAAACTGCGACAGGATCTTCTGCGCGGCGGGCTTGCCAGATCTTGTCACCAAGGCCAGCACGTGCGGTGCTACGTCCGTGTCAAAGTCCAATGCCGCAGGGGCAGGGGTAGAAGAGGCTTCCGTCGTCGTTGGCTGGCTCTCTGTAGCTTCCGCAACTGGGACACTCTTGGGGGTCGGATAGTACGTACCTCTCGACGTATCGGGCGAAGTCACTGAGGCGTCGGACGTAGGCCGGTTCAGCGTAGGGTCCACGGGTGCCTCTTTGGCTACCTCCGCCAACGTGCCGCTGGCACGCAAGCTGGCACCGATAGCCAACAGCTTGTCGGCCACTTCGGGGATGCTGTTCCCGGTCACTTCAATCTTAATCATTATTCTGCTCCTTCAGTTCTGCGATAGTATCGTCACGCGTGGTGAGCATAAGCTCAAGCACGTCGATTTTCTGTTGCAGCTCGTATATCCTGTCGTCGAGCTTGTTCGCTTCGCGTTCAAAGTCGTCGGCGCG
>Ga0102859_1000112_pt1 | contig 17347 bp, 15 predicted proteins | sample Colrivmet1371B02_FD_78439 | JGI IMG/M metagenome (GOLD analysis project Ga0102859, IMG submission 78439) | Estuarine microbial communities from the Columbia River estuary - metaG 1371B-02 | ecosystem: Environmental > Aquatic > Marine > Intertidal zone > Estuary | place: USA: Columbia River...
AGTGGCTATTCCAAATAAGTGAAGTATGGGTGAATACTACTGCATTTTGGTCAGGCTGGGCACAGAAATTGGTGATGAAACTAAACGTTTCTTTGACGGGCGTCACCTAGGGGGATCAATAGCGGGTCACCTAGTCTAAGCATGACCCATTGGTGCGGTTTACTGGCAATATTCGTCGTCTTGGTGCTGATAAGCATCAATGAATTGTGCAAACGACAATTGCGTCATGCTTTCGATAGTCTCTTGTTGATCGACCGATCGTTCAGACAATTTTTCAAGTTGGCTGGCTAACTCTTCGCCCAATGGCTCAGCCAAAAGGCTTGCCTTATGCTGCTTCGCCAATGCCAGCATCAAGTCAGTGTGGTCATGGCCCGCTTCAAGCTGTGCCCGAATTCGGTTAGACGGAATTAACTCGGGATGGTCAATCCGTTCTTGGGCCATAGTAACGGAGTCACTGTAACAGCTAGTACCCTTTACTTGGTCCATGATAGCAGCGAGGTCACGGAGACAGCCCAATTGGTAAGTCATGCGGCCTTTGATTGGCACTTCTTTGTCTTTATCCAACAAGGTCAAATTGGGGTCAAAGCCCTCATGTACCACACGACGTAAATTTTCTTTCAGCTCTTTGGCTTCAGTGTCACCGACTTCGTCATTTTCAGACAGTAGACACCAGACCAAAAATAATTCAAGAAAGTGCATGGTCTCGGTAGCAATGCCGGCCGGTTCGAAAGGATCCAGATCCATGCAGCGAATTTCGACATATTCCACGCCGCGACGAATCAGCGCGCAGACGGGTTTTTCACCCGGTAATGTCACGCGTTTAGGGCGGATGTCACTGTAAAATTCGTTTTCAATTTGTAGGATGTTGCTGTTGATCTGTAGGTAATTGTCGCCGTCTTTCAAGCCAATGGCTTCATAAGGGGGGTGCACAGTATGAATGGCCGTCCGCATTGAGGCGATATAGGCATCGAGACTGTTGATGCTGACTTTCAGCGATTCCTGTGCCTTGTTATTGGTGTATCCGATGTCACTCATGCGCAAAGAGGATGCATAACCCAAATAGTCGGTATGCGCGCCGGCTTTGGTCATGTTCTGGGCTTTGTGACGAAAGCTGGCGTCCATAGCAGGTGATGACCCAAACAAATACATCAACAACCACGAATGGCGTTTGAAGTTCCGAATCAGTCTAAAGTATCCCTGTGATCTAAAGTCTTGCAGGCTATCCGTGTTCTTTTGCTGCTCTTGAAAATGCGACCAAAATACATCAGGTAACGAGAAGTTAAAGTGCAAGCCAGCAATGGCTTGCATTGATCGGCCATACCGATGCCATAAGCCGTGGCGGTAAACATGCTTCAATTTGCCAATATTTGAAACGCCATATTCGGCAATGCGGACATCAAGGTCGTCGTTAATAATTGCCGGCATACTGCCTGGCCAAATCAGCTCGTCCTGATCCATTTTGGTGTAGGCATATTGTTGCAGGTCCCGTAGGAAGGCCAAAGGGTCGGCATCATCGCTCATAGCGGGCGTAATAAATTCTAACAGAGCTTCAGAGTAATCGGTTGTGATATGGGGATGCATCAGTGCCGACCCAAGACCCTTTGGGTGGTCGGTTTGACTGATATGGGCATCCGATGTCACGCGAAGGCCTTCTTTTTCAATACCGCGCACAAAATGCAATGATTTTGCAGGCAGGCTGGCGAGCCAATCGGTGTCCAAATGCGGTCTATTTATCACGGCTGTTCTCTCTGTAAGGTCATGTGCGCCCCTATACGGCTGCTCACATTTATAGTCTGTTTTTCGACTTATTCATAGCCTGTTTCATTAGGTCGGCCATGGTGCTATTCGCTGGCGCAGCACTTTGTGGTGCTCTGGCAGCCTTGCCACTTGGCTGTCGCGTGGTACGGAGTTGGTCGTCGGTATCAGCAGCGGGCGTATCGTCCATGCGCATGGAAAGCCCAATGCGCTTTCTGGGAATATCTACCGCCATTACCTTTACCTTCACAATGTCACCGGTACTCACCACCTTGGCAGGGTCGTCCACAAACTTATTGCTCAGTGCCGAAATATGTACCAACCCGTCCTGATGCACACCGACATCAACGAAGGCACCAAAATTGGTCACATTGGTGACCGTGCCCTCAAGAACCATACCGAGCTTGAGGTCTTTGATTGTTTCAACACCGTCTTGTAGCGTCGCTGTTTTAAATTCTGGGCGGGGATCGCGGCCTGGTTTTTCAAGTTCAGCCAAGATGTCTTTGATGGTTAACAAACCCGCTTTTTGGTCTACCAAAGCAGGCACGTCGATAGACCGTAGTAGCGACACGTCGCCGATCAATGTCGACACAGGGCAATTGAGTTGCTGAATGATTTTGTCGACCACCGGGTAGGACTCAGGGTGTACAGACGAAGCGTCTAGCGGGTTGTCACCACCCGTGATGCGTAAAAATCCTGCCGCCTGTTCAAAGGCTTTGGGGCCGACACGCGGAATTGACAACAATTGCTGGCGGTTCCGGAAGAAACCATTTTGATTGCGCCATTCGACGATATTCTGTGACATGGTATCCGATAAGCCGGCCACGCGTGACAACAACGGCACCGACGCCGTATTGATATCGACACCGACACTGTTTACACAGTCTTCTACTACTGCGTCCAATTGTCGGGCGAGTGCGGTCTGAGACACATCATGTTGGTACTGGCCAACACCGATGCTTTTGGGATCAATTTTCACCAACTCAGCCAAGGGGTCTTGTAACCGCCGGGCAATCGAGATGGCGCCACGAATGGTGACATCCAAATGTGGGAATTCCCGTGATGCGAATTCTGACGCCGAATAGATAGACGCACCCGCTTCGTTCACCACCACGCTTTTCGCGGTTATGGTCGGATGGTTCTTGATCATGTCTGCTACAAACCGGTCAGTTTCCCGGCTGGCGGTACCGTTGCCAATGGCAATGAGTGCGACCTGATGTTCTTTACACAGCGCGCTGATAATCTGTTCTGATTCACGCAACTTATTGTGGGGCTGGTGCGGATAAATGGCACCATGCGCGACCACCTGACCGGTTTCATCGACCAACGCATATTTAACCCCGGTGCGTAAGCCAGGATCCAAACCAAGCGTGGCTTTTTGTCCCGCAGGCGCGGCCAATAACAAGCTCTTTAGGTTGCGTGCAAACACCTTGATGGCTTCGGTTTCAGCATCGGTACGAACGTTGGCAAACAGCTCACTCTCCAAATGGGTCAAGAGCTTTACTTTCCACGTCCACCGCACCACATCGGATAAATACTTATCGCCAGGACGGCCCTGTGCCTGAATATTGAAGTGGCTAGCAATCATGCCTTCGCAGGCTGAAGGCGCACCAGCTTCTTCGCCCTGAACGTCAATTTGAAGTTGTAACACCCCTTCGTTGCGACCACGGAACAGCGCCAAAGCACGGTGGCTTGGAATCTTGATTAAACGCTCATCAAATTCAAAATAATCTGAGAACTTCTGCCCGTCGGTTTCCTTTCCCGGAACAACCGTGCTACGCACCACACCCTCTTGCCATAAAAAGCTGCGTAAGCGACCCAATAAGGCAGCATCTTCTGCAAAGCGTTCCATCAGAATATAACGCGCACCATCCATGGCGGCCTTTGTATCTTCTACGCCTTTGCTGGCATCTACATACAGTAGTGCTTGTGCTTCAGGTGAGCGGTCTGGATGTTCAAAAAGGGCGTTTGCAAGTGGCTCGAGTCCGGCTTCAATTGCAATTTGCCCCTTGGTGCGGCGTTTGGGTTTATAGGGGAGATACAGGTCTTCTAGCGCCGTTTTGGTGGCCGCCGTATTGATCTGTTGGCGGAGGCTATCCGTCAATTTGCCCTGTTCTTCTATGCTCGCCAAAATGGTATTACGTCGGCTGTCCATGTCACGTAAATAGGACAAACGTTCTTCCAAGCTACGCAGCTGAATATCGTCTAATGACCCCGTGACTTCTTTTCGGTAACGGGCAATAAAGGGAACGGTAGCGCCTTCATCAAGCAAAGCGACGGTTGCCGCCACTTGCTCTGTACGCACACCCAGTTCGGTAGCGATTTGAACGAGAATAGAATGCATGAAAATACTCAGTGACGGTGGTTAGACTTATCGGAAAATAAAGCGTCGATATCGTGGGCATTAAAGTGGTATTGGGTGTTACAGAATTGGCAATCGGCGGCAATGTAGCCGAGTTCTTCGATCAGGGCACGGGCATCCTCTAAACCCAATTGCATAACGGCACTGCCAGACCGTTCGCGTGAGCAACTGCAGCGAAATTCTAAAGGCTTAGATTCAAATATCCGTACTTCTTCTTCGTTAAACAACCGGTACAGCAACGTTGGATTGTCTAAATTCAATAATTCGTCCGCTGACACCGTGCTCGACAGGTGGCTGATGCGATCCCAACTTTCTTGGTCATCATCGCTCAAATGTAAGCTGTGTGAATCTGCCGCGTCAGGCATGGCTTGAATCATGAATCCGGCTGCTTTGTTGCCGTCACAGGTTAACCACAGGCGCGTCCGCAGCTGTTCGGACTGGGTAAAGTAACCTTCAATAGCCTCCGACAGACCGGCCTGTTCATTATAGTTAATGATGCCTTGATATTTGGCGCCGTTATCAGGAAGGATGCTAATGACAATTTGCCCAGATTCAATCATCGGCTCATTGCCACTAAAATCATCGTTGTAACGGGCAATGGCGCGTAATCCTGATTGTTGGTCGCATTCGGCCATAATGGTACGCACCTGACCGGTACTCGACAATTGCATGACCAGGCTGCCTTCAAATTTTATGGTGGATGCCAACAAAGCTGTCGCTGCCATAAACTCACCCAATAACAATTGCACTTGGCGCGGGTATTCGTGGCGTTTCAATACTTCCTTGTAGGCATGGTCTAGTCCAACCATTTCGCCACGAATATTGTATTGGTCAAAAAGAAAGCGTTGTGTGGAATCTGGATTGCTCATGAGGCACCTATTGACGGGCGGTCGTTATGAATCGTCGCTGTGCTCGACCGCATTAACATGTTGGAATCGAATAATATCTCGACGTTGTTTTTTACTGGGACGCCTAACGGGGGCCATCGCACCCTGAGATACGTTCTTGCGTATGTCTGCATTCTGTTGTCTTTTGGCGATAGAGGTTTCTGTTTCGCTGTACAGTAGCTGTGCTTCAGGTGCGCCGCGGCGTTGATCTGATAATCCCAGTACAGTAACCGAACGCTCTTCAAACCCCACTCTCACTCGAATTTCTGCGCCCACCTCCACCGCCTTTGCGGGTCGGGATCGTGCGCTGTTGTAGTGCACCTTGCCACCTTCAATCGCCTGCTTGGCCATTGAACGTGTTTTATAGAATCGCGCAGCCCACAGCCACTTGTCCAACCGGACGGTACTATCAGACTGTTGGGGGCTATTCACCGTATGCAATTCCTAATGGGGCTAAACAGGCGTTTATGATAACAGACCGCTAGGCTGCTACGCACCTACGGATCACAAATTCCTAAGGGGACATACAATTCGATAGGACGGCCTAGGGCAAACCGATGGCCTTATTCAAAGCGGCTATTGCGCGAATGGCCGCCAGTGCCTGCGTGTTGACGTCGGCTGCTACGGCATACCAGTCGGCGGCTGTGTCCTCCTGCAGCGGCGGCAACGTATCGACAGTGGTTAATAGCCAGTGCGCGGCTTGCTGTAATGCTGTGATATCACTGGGGTTACCCACCTCTTGGGTTTCTAACAGCGACACCAATGCAGACTGCATCAGGTTGAAATTGACCAGTGATGCCAATAAGTCATCGCGGGTCGTGTGGCTAAAGGGGCTTTCTTCAATCAGAAACAGATCACCTTGGTGGTTTTCGTTGAAGTAGCTGCCACGGAGCTGGGTTAAAAAGCCACTCAATGATTGCAGCATGAAGCGTGTTTGTTTTTGCGGTGTCAGTGCCTGCATCTCTGCCAGTGTGCCAGAGGGTAGCCAGCGCGCCTGTAGCTGTTCGGTTTGCTGTAGCAATAGGGCTACCAAGTCTGTTAGGACCAATCGGCGACGGTTTTCGCGGTTGGTGTCAAACCCCATAGGCGACATTTCCGAGGCGTAGGGCATAAAGTCGGTATAGGATCGCTTAGCGTCGGCGCCCCACAGTAAAAACTCGAGTGCGTGAAAACCTAAGGTTACTTCGGTTGAATCGGTGAGTTGGTGTTGTTCTATCAGGGTGGCAACTGACAAAGCAATAACGCCATCATTGATCAAGCCGGTATCGGGATACTCAGGTACAGCATCCAGAAACCCGCCCATAATGGGCCAAGAATCTAACTGGTTCCGAAATAAGGCAAGGCCTTCACTGTCACCGGTCGTTGGTTGCTGAAAGATGCGACATGCAGCGTAATGCTGATGGGCGGTGGCCCAAGCGCTCTGTAATTGACGAAGCCGAGTTTGAGAAGGCGCATCTAAGAACTCTTGGGTTTTTGCATCAAACTCAAGGTAACTGAGCTCGGCTTCGGCATAACAGGCTTGCGCTGTTTCGATCCACAACCCTAACAGTGTCTCGCTTGGAAAGTTATAGACCGGTAGGGGCGTCGTGGTGACCATGGGTTCAGCCGCTGGCTCTGGCGCTGACTCTGGCGTCACTGCGTTGTCACAGCCAGTGATGAGCAATAACAGCACAACGGGGCTGATCAAGAATTTTAGTGTCTGCATACCGGTTCGTACTCTATGTTATCGCAAGCTCATAATGGGCCATTGTTGCTGTGTCGCAAATTGTTTTAATTGGTCGTCTGGGTCAACTGCAACCGGGTTATCAACACATTTCAACAAGGGCAGGTCGTTGTGAGAATCTGAATAAAACCAAGCCCCTGCTAGGCTGTGGTCACGGGTCTTTAACCAATCGTTCAAACGTTCAATTTTACCACCTTGATAGCTAGGTGTGCCGACAATATTGCCGGTGTAGAGGCCATCTTTTAGTTCAGCCTCAGTGGCGATCAGGTGCTCAATGCCAAAACGGGTGGCAATGGGCCGGGTAATAAAGTCATTGGTTGCTGTAATAATCATCAGGGTATGGCCTTGGTCACGGTGATGATTGACTAAGGCTTCAGCTTGGCTCAATACCATGGGTTCGATCACTTCAGCCATAAATTGGGCGCGCAAACCAAAAATTTCTTCAGGTGAACGTGATTTGATCTCGGCCAAAACAAATGTCTGGTAGGCCACGACATCCAATTTCCCTAGTTGATACTGCTGATAAAAATAGTCGTTTCTCTCGCGATAGACCTTGGAATTGACCAGTCCTTTGCCGACCAAAAATTCGCCCCAGGCGTGGTCACTGTCGCCACGCAACAGGGTGTTGTCTAGATCGAAAATAGCGAGCGTCATGCAGGTATCCTTTGTGGTCACTGTCAGTGGTATCGATCTTGCGATCGGCGGCCCTATGGTAATGGAGCGGGCTGAGACTGGCTATCCTAACAGGTAAAATATTTGTCAATTCGCACACTAAAAACACACTAAGCTGTTGTTATTTAATGAGTTATTGCTTTGTTTGCGCGGCATAGGTGACTAGATTCGCTCTGGCTTGTTGGGGGCCTTTCTGAAACAATGGTGAAAATATTAGATTCGACAGTTACTGGAACGTTTCTGTCCAAGTGAGGTTTAGATGATTGACACGGAGGGCTATCGGCCCAATGTCGGCATAATCCTGACGAATCAACAAGGGCAATTGCTGTGGGCAAAACGGGTTAACCAAGACGCATGGCAGTTCCCACAGGGTGGTATTCAGCGCGATGAAACGCCCATAGCGGCAATGTATCGAGAGCTAGAAGAAGAAGTGGGGCTGTTACCTGAGCATGTCACTGTGGTGGCCTGCACACGTGGTTGGCTGAGCTATCGTTTGCCCAAACGCATGATTCGTCATAACAGTTTGCCGATTTGTATCGGTCAAAAACAAAAGTGGTTTTTGTTGGCGCTGAAAAGCAGCGACGACCGGGTGAACCTGTCGTTATCTGACAAACCCGAGTTTGACCATTGGGAATGGGTGAGCTATTGGTATCCATTGTCTAAGGTTGTGAATTTTAAACGCAAGGTATACCGACAAGCATTGCGTGAGCTGCGACCAAGGCTCAGTCGCTATTTGATGAATAGAAAACAGGCAAAGGTAACGCTAGAAAGCATTAAAACCTAAGGGGTACATTTTGCTCAATATCTTACAACGGATCAGTCAAGATATTAGTAGCGCTAGGGATCTAAGAGCGACCCTAGATATGGTAGTGCTTAGCCTTTTAGAAATGATGGTATCCGATGCCTGCTCGATCTTTTTGTGGGACTCCGAATCCCGCCGCTTCGTATTATCGGCGAACCAAGGCTTTGCTGCGCACAACATTGGCAACCTGTCATTGAATGCAGGCGAAGGGATTATCGCGCTGGTCGGCAAACGTGAAGAACCGATCAATTTAGCGGATGCCGCACACCACCCCTCATTTCACTTTGTACAAGGCATTGGCGAAGAAGCCTATCACGGCATGTTGGCCGTACCCATTATCCATCAGCGAAAGCTGTTGGGTGTCATCATGGTTCAAAAGAAGGCCAAAATAGCCTACGCCAGTGCCGACGAAGCCTTGCTGGTCACCATCTCGGCACAATTATCAGCAGCCATTGCGCATGCCAAAGCCTCGGGTTATTTGGGTCGTGATTTCTTTGGCCATACCCTGCTCAACAATATCTATCGTGGCGTGGTCGGCTCTAGTGGCGTGGCCATTGGTACGGCTTATATGGGCAAGGCCAATGCCAATTTAGATTCTATTGGTCATCGAGATACCGATGACATCGACGGTGAAATTACCCTATTTGAAACAGCCTTGGCCAATGTACGGCTCGACATGACCGAAGTGGGTAACCACTTTGCACGCGATTTGCGACCAGAAGAGCGTGCCATTTTTGATGTGTACTTGCGGATGTTGGATGACGCAGCCCTAGGGCAAGAAGTGATTCAAGAAATCGCTAAGGGGCAATGGGCACAAGGCGCGTTGGCCACGGTTGTTAAACGTTACTCCAAACATTTTGAATCAATGGAAGATCCCTACATTCGCGAACGGGCTACCGATATTCGTGACATGGGGCGCCGTATCCTGAGCTATTTGCAGGCCGAAGACACCCATATCGGCACTTTTCCTGAAAGAGCGGTCATTATAGGTGAAGAGCTGACACCGGCCATTTTGGCTGAAATCCCCGAAAATCACATCGCCGCCTTGGTCTCCATCAAAGGCTCTGCGAACAGCCATATCGCCATCTTTGCCCGTGCGATGGGCATTCCGACCGTGATGGGTGTCACCGATTTTCCGTACCAAAATCTATTGGGTCAGGAATTGGTAGTCGACGGCTACCGCGGGAAAGTTCTGTCGAATCTGACCAACGAAAAGAAGCAGCATTACCGTGACATCATTGCCGAAGAGCGTGCGCTGGTGCAGGGGCTAGACAACCTGATTCCCAAACCCTGTACAACCTTAGATGGCGTCACGCACCAGCTGTTGGTCAATACCGGATTAATGACCGACGTGGTCAGGGCATTGGACCGTGGCGCAGAAGGGGTTGGGCTGTACCGAACTGAAATTCCCTTTATGATGCGCGACCGGTTCCCATCGGAATTTGAACAGACCGAAATCTATCGGCAACAACTCAAAATATTTCATCCCCGCGATGTGGTCATGCGCACCTTGGATATTGGCGGTGACAAAGCGCTGAGCTATTTTCCGATCAATGAGCAAAACCCGTTTTTGGGCTGGCGTGGTATTCGGGTAACCCTCGATCACCCTGAAATATTTATGGTGCAACTGCGGGCCATGCTGAGGGCCAGCGAAGGTTTGAATAATCTGAAAATTTTACTGCCGATGGTCACCAACAACAGCGAGATCGATGAGGCTATGCACTTGCTCTATCGTGCCATGCACGAACTGCAAGAAGAAGGGATCGAGGTGCAGCAGCCTAAAGTGGGCATGATGGTCGAGATTCCGGCCAACGTGTATCAAATTGCTTCGGTAGCCCATCACGTCGATTTCCTATCGGTGGGCAGCAATGATCTGACCCAATACTTGTTAGCAGTCGACCGCACCAATCCAAGGGTGGCAGGGATGTTCGATAGCTTTCATCCTGGTGTTTTGCGGGCCTTGCAACTCATTGTCGATGAAGCCAAAGCCGCAGATATTGAAGTCAGTATATGTGGCGAAATTGCCGGTGACCCGATTGGCGCGATTATTTTGTCTGCCATGGGCTATCGCAATCTGTCGATGAGCTCGACCAGTCTTTTGAAAGTGAAATCAGTATTGCGTCAAATATCCCATAGCTGGGCAGTAGAATTGCTACGCGATGTGACAAAATTGGATGATCCTCGGGTGGTGCGCGCTACCATCGAGCTGGCGCTGCAGTCACAAGACATTTCTTTGTCCAAGTTGGGTATCAGTAAGTTTGCACACGACGGCTGACATCACTTTCTTTGCGCCAAAAAAAAACCGACAATCCTGAGATTATCGGTTTCTTTGAACAACCAAACGTTTAGCTTTTTGGTGCGCGGCTCGCACGTTTGCGTTCATTTTCAGTCAAATGCTTTTTACGAATACGGATGCTCTTAGGCGTTACTTCGACCAATTCATCATCTTCAATGAATTCCAAAGATTGCTCTAGACTCATACGGATTGGCGTAGTCAGCACGATGTTTTCGTCGGTACCCGATGCACGTACGTTAGTCAGGTTTTTGCCCTTACAAGGGTTAACTGACAAATCGGTGTCGCGGCTGTGAATACCAATGACTTGGCCTTCATACACCTCAACGTTAGGGCCGAGGAATAAGCGACCACGTTCCTGAATCGTAAACAGTGAATAGCCCAGCATTTTGCCTGAAGCCATAGTGATCAAGGCACCGTTTTTGCGACCAACAGGATCAGCCGTAGTCAGCTCGCCATAATGATCAAATACGTTCGTCAAAATACCACTGCCTGAAGTCATGGTGAGGAATTGGTTACGGAAACCAATCAAACCACGCGCTGGCATGAGGAATTCAAGACGGGTACGACCACGGCCGTCAGGGATCATGTTCTGTAACTGCGCGGCACGCATGCCAAGCTGTTCCATGACTGTACCCTGGTGCTGGTCTTCAACGTCAACCACTACCTGTTCGTACGGCTCTTGCATCACACCGTCAATTTCACGGGTAACAACCTGAGGACGAGAAATCGCCAATTCGTAGCCTTCGCGACGCATGGTTTCAATCAATACTGACAGGTGTAATTCACCTCGACCAGAGACGATAAATTTGTCTGGAGAGTCACCATTATCAACGCGCAATGCGACGTTGTGGATCAATTCACGGTCTAAACGATCGCGAATGTTTCGGGTGGTAATGAACTTGCCTTCTTTACCAGCGAATGGCGAGTTGTTGACCTGGAAGGTCATGCTCACCGTAGGCTCGTCTACGGTCAAAGGTGGCAGCATTTCTAACGCGTCTGGGTGACAGATGGTGTCAGAAATGTTCAACGTTTCAATACCAGTAATACAAATGATATCGCCAGCTTCAGCCTTATCTACTTCAATACGCTCTAGGCCATGATAGCCCATCACTTGAAGGATACGACCACTACGCGCTTTGGCGTCAATGTCTAGAATTTTAACAGCGGTGTTGGTCGTAATGCGGCCACGGGTGACTTTACCAATACCGATAACACCCACATAGCTGTTGTAATCCAATGCAGAAATCTGCATTTGGAAAGGACCTTCAGGGTCAACGTCAGGCGCAGATACACACTTAACGATCGTTTCCAACAATGGCGTCATATCATCTGCCATGTTTTCAGGGTCGTCACCTGCGATACCGTTTAATGCAGAGGCATATACGATAGGGAAATCGAGTTGCTCGTCAGTAGCACCCAACTTATCAAATAGGTCAAAAACTTCATTCACAACCCAATCAGGACGCGCACCAGGGCGGTCAATTTTGTTGATGACAACGATAGGCTTTAAGCCATTAGCGAAGGCTTTTTGGGTCACAAAACGTGTTTGTGGCATAGGGCCGTCAACGGCATCTACCAATAACAATACCGAGTCAACCATCGACAAGACACGTTCCACTTCGCCGCCGAAGTCAGCGTGTCCCGGTGTGTCAACGATGTTGATGCGGAAGTCATTCCAACGAATGGCGGTGTTTTTGGCTAGAATCGTGATCCCACGTTCTTTTTCTTGGTCGTTACTGTCCATGACGCGTTCAGAATCTTGGTCCTTACGGCCCAAAGTACCAGACTGCTGGAGTAACTTGTCTACCAAGGTTGTTTTGCCATGGTCAACGTGCGCGATGATGGCAATATTACGCAGATTTTCGATCACAGTTGTAGCCCTAATGTTTATGAGGGCGCGGATTATACCCGCTTATGCTGTTGAAAAAAGCACCAATCGAATTTATATCCGATTTATTTTGTCAACTTCTTGGTTTTTTTCTTCCAACTCGGCCTGTTCTAACGCATTGAGCTCGGCTTCAAGGATATGTAGCAACGACTCTCGGCCCTCTTGGTTTTGTGTCAGTAGCTGTTCTTCTGAGTCAACCGCCAGGGTTTCCAACAGCATTTCTTGGTCATGTTCTGCAAATAATTGGGTCGCACGATGGGCTTTTCTGCTGCTCATGCCCATTTGTCGCAAAGTCTGCTCGGCCATTTCAACCGATGACAAAAAGGTTTCTCGGATCACCTCATGCACACCAATACGGCGCAGGGCCACCTCATGTGGTCGGTTACGTGCGCGCGCAATCACACGGGCATTGGGGAAGTGTTGCAAAATCAACTCAGCAGTCTGTGTCACTGCATCAACGTTATCCATTGCCAATACGATGGCCTTCACATTGGCTGCACCCGCTGCTTCCAATGAATTCAACCGCGATGCATCACCAAAATAGGCTTTAAAGCCAAAACGCCGCAGCAAATCAATCTGGTTGGGATCGTGTTCCAATACCGTTATTTGATAGCGGCTAGCAACCAGTACGCGGCCGACAATTTGTCCCATACGTCCAAATCCACAAATGATCGCGCAGGGTCGGGTGTCTTCGATTACATCGGATTCCAATGCAGGAGCGGCAAGAAAACGTGGAATAATGACCGATTCATACAGCAACATTAATAGTGGCGTTGTGAGCATCGACAAAGCGACAATGAGAACAAGCGTTCCTTCGATCTCGGGCGTAAATATTTGTTGCTGGCTGGCCATACTAAACAGCACAAAGGCAAACTCGCCACCTTGAGACAGCAAAATTGCCAGCATCAAGCCATCAACCGATTTGAGTTTGGCAATCTTGGCAACCACAAAAAGCACCAGACCTTTTACCAAAACCAATAGGGCCACTGCGCCTAAAATGACCGACCAATATTCAAATAGCAGGGCAAAATTCATCGACAAACCAATGGCCATAAAAAACAGACCCATCAGCAAACCTTTAAAGGGTTCGATGTCAATTTCTAACTGGGTGCGGTATTCACTGTCGGCCAATAGCATACCAGCCAAGAAAGTGCCTAAAGCCATAGACAGGCCCACAGCGGCCATGAGTTCAGAAATGCCCAATACCAAGGCCAATGACAAAATAGTGAACAGTTCACGCATACCAGTAGAGGCGATGTAACGCAGTACCGGCTTCAACATATAGTGGCCGGCCAAAACAATGCCGCCAATGGCACCAAATGCCGTGAACATTTTTACGTAACCTGTTGAGCCGTTAGCTCCCGCGTCTGGCAATAAAGATAAAACGGGCAAAATCGCAATCATCGGAACAACGGCAATATCCTGTAACAACAGGATGGCAAAGCCCCGCTGCCCCGCATCAGTCTTGAGTAGGTTCTTCTCTTGTAGGGTTTGTAATGCAATGGCAGTAGACGATAGCCCGATGCCCATGCCCACCACCAGAGCGGCCTGCCAATTCATCCACTGCATTGCAATGCCAGTGATGGCGGCGGCGCTCAGTATGAGCTGTAACCCACCGCTGCCAACAATAGCGCGACGCATTTGCCAGAGGTGTGATGGATGCAATTCTAAACCGATCAGGAACAGCAGCAGCACCACGCCAAATTCTGAAAAGTGCAAAATGGTGCCGTCGTCGACAATCAGGTGCAGACCAAAGGGACCGATCAACACACCGGCAACCAAGTACCCCAAAACCGCACCCAGGCCTAATCGTTTGCTAATAGGCACGATTACCAGTGCCGCGATCAAAAATGTCAGCGCGATAAGCGGGTAGCTGTGTTCCATGAGAATGCCTTGTGTCTGTTAATATGCAGGTCATGGTAGCATGCGAGTTTATGAAATTATGTTTTATATCAGCTAAATCTATGGGATAAAGTGGGCTCATTTTATCCTGTGAGTCACATCGCATGCAGCTACTTTGGAAAGCATTTGTTGCCAGTATTTTCAGTCTGATATTCCTGCAGCCCGCGCAAGCCGGTGCGCCTCAAGTGTTGTTTGACCAAGGCCATGGTCAGTTGTTCTACATCGACCAGCAAGGCACGCTCGACCTGTCCCAACTTGCGGATACCTTCTCAGAAGCAGGCTTCGCTGTTAGCAGTACCAACACACCGTTGACCGCAGCCGCGCTTGAAACTGTCGATGCACTCATCATTTCAGGTGCTTTTCGGAGTCCCACCATCAGTGAAATCGATGCCATACAGGGCTTTATTCAACGCGGCGGAAAGCTGGCGGTGATGCTACACGTTGGCCCATTGGTCATACCCCTGTTAAACAGTTTGAATGTATCGGTATCCATGGGTGTGCTGCACGACACCACAAAGGCTATCGGCGGAAAATCCTCCGACTTTCCTGTGAGTTCTTTGGCAGGCCATGTGTTGTTTGATCAAATAAAATCCTTTGAGCTATATGGTGCCTGGGGTTTGAATCCGAATGTGCCAACCGTGCGTATCATGGCTATGACTGAGCCAAGTGCGTGGCTGGACAACAACAGAGACCAAGTAAAGGGCAACAATCCGCAAGGGAGATTTCCAGTCATTGTGCGGGGCGTGTTAGGTGCGGGTGAATACCTGGTGTTTGGTGATGATGCCATTTTCCAAAATCAATTTATGACAGGTAACAATCGACAGCTAGCCAACAACATGGCACTGTGGATGAAGCCCTGAGGGCTCTTGAAAATACTTGCTATTTTTGGGCATGGACTACAGAACGCCAATGCGGAGCGTCTACTTTATGGAAATGGCTCAAGGTGAAGTGACTTACACGGTCGATGCAGAAGATTTTGTTATTAGTTTTAATGCTGAATGGACAAGATTTGCAGAGGATAATGAAAGCCCGGATTTGGCAGACATCGGCCAATTATCAGATCGTTCCATTATTGAATTTGTTGAATCCTATAGTTGTAAAACACTCTATACCATGCTGTTAGCGCGCGTTAGGACTACCCAAGAAACGGTATCAATTCCTTTTCGTTGTGATGCTCCACATGAACGACGCTTCATGAAGATGGTACTATCCCCATTGACAGATGGGTCGGTCGTTTTCAAAACCACCCTGTTAAAGGCAGAAGCCAGAGACTTTATCAATCTGTTGTCCATTGACCGCGAAAAAAGTGAAGGCATGATAGTTGTGTGTAGTTGGTGCAACAAAGTTGAAGTCGATCACGACAACGGCCAGTGGCGAGAAGTAGAAGAAGCGATTAAAATCCTAGGCCTGATGAACGATGCACAGCAGCCTCCTGTTACGCATGGTTGCTGTTCGGCCTGTTATCAAAGTATTAGCGCAAAAATCAATTTTAAAAAAGCCTATCCTCAAAAAAGCACCGAATGAACAGACCTATACACTGGCACTACTATTCATTCACAATGGTGTGATCGAATCACACACCAAAGGCCTATATTCGCTATGTCTTTTCTCATATCTTTGTTCTATGACCGCGCAATGGCAGGCGTCGAAGCAGCCTGTTTGGCAGAATGGCGCCAAGCATTAGTGAGCCAAGCGACGGGTGCTGCGCTTGAAATCGGTGCTGGTACTGGCGCCAACTTGCCCTTCTATCCTCCTGAAATGACCAGTCTGGTGGTATCAGAACCCGATGACAACATGCGTCAGCAATTGTTACAAAAGCTCAGTCATGCCGACAGCGACCACATCAGCGCATCGCCCGATACCGCTGAAGCCTTATCAGCACCAGACAACGCCTACGATACCGTGGTATTAACATTGGTATGTTGTTCAGTGGGAAACCTTGATGCAGCATTGGCTGAAATACATCGGGTACTCAAACCCACAGGCAAATTCATATTTTTAGAGCATGTGGGTGCAGCCGAAGGCAGTAGCCGCAGAAAGTGGCAAAATCGCGTAACGCCGGTATGGCGCAAGGTGGCGGGAAACTGTCATCTCAATCGGGATACGGAACAAGCCATTCTGCGCGCTGGGTTTACCTTTCAGTCGATTGAACGCGAAAGCATGCGAAAAGCGGTTTCGTTAGTACGACCCACTATTCGGGGTGTGGCGGTTAAATCGGTCAATTAGGTTTTATTTGTCGCTTAGGATGTTCAGCACCAAAGCGGCCCCTATGGTGGGTTCCTTCCTTTCTTCCTTCCCACTTTGGTTTTCTCAACAGCAGGCCTGAGGCAAATGCGATGGAGCACCAAACCAGCATGAACACTATTGACACCCAAACACAGCAACTGCGGTTAGACAGCGATAAAGATTGTGTGTGGGTGGATACCCTGCCGCCGCCCGCTTACCAGAAAGCCCATTTACCCTATGCAATCAACATTCTATCCGATGACATCATCGCAAGGGCAGCTGCTGAGCTAACGAAAAAAGACCCAGTCATTGTTGGGTATTGTGGCAGCCTAGACTGTAAACCTGCGCGTCTTTCTGCCACGCGCTTGACTGATCTAGGCTATACAGAGGTCTATCATTATGTCGATGGCAAAAGAGGCTGGTCAGCGTTGCCATTTGTCATGGGGGCTACCCAATGACCATGTCTACGATCGGCTTGGTATTTTCTACCTATATTCTGGCAGCATTTTTTGAAATCGCAGGCTGCTTTGCTTTTTGGGCGGTATTTCGTTTGGACAAAAGCCACTGGTGGCTCATCCCCGGGGTAATCAGCCTGCTGGCTTTCGCTGCTCTGTTAACACGTATTGATGCTGCATTTGCTGGCCGTGCATTCGCAGCATACGGTGGCATCTACATCGCGGCATCACTTTTATGGATGTGGCTTGCCGAAGGCCAGTTCCCCGACAGATGGGATATTATCGGCGCATCGATCTGCATTGTGGGTGTATTGTTTATTCTCTTTGGGCGGCAGATGGCTGGCAATTAGTGGCCTTCGATGAATATTACCGTCACGCG
>Ga0102859_1000115_pt1 | contig 17084 bp, 19 predicted proteins | sample Colrivmet1371B02_FD_78439 | JGI IMG/M metagenome (GOLD analysis project Ga0102859, IMG submission 78439) | Estuarine microbial communities from the Columbia River estuary - metaG 1371B-02 | ecosystem: Environmental > Aquatic > Marine > Intertidal zone > Estuary | place: USA: Columbia River...
CTTTACCTGCCTTTACCTGCCTTTACCTGCCTTTACCTGCCTTTACCTGCCTTTACCTGCCTTTACCTGCCTTTACCTGCCTTTACCTGCCTTTACCTGCCTTTAACCGCTATTCCTCCAGCAACGCCAATACTTCTGCATCAATCGTGGCGCGATCTGCTTGGGTATAACCCACATATCGGTGTCGTAGCTGACCCATTCGGTCAAATACCAGCACGGTTGGTAAGGCATCTATATTCTGCGCCATCATAAATTCGCCTGTGGGATCGCCCAACTGCTGGAAGTTAATTTTGAGCAGATTCAAAAACTGATAGGCCGCCACCATGTCGGTGTCTTGATTAATACCGATAACCGCCAATCCACGAGCTGCATACTGATCCGACAATGCTTGCGCGTGCGGCATAGACTCTCGGCAGGGGACGCACCAAGACGCCCACACATCGACATACACTATCTTTCCTTGAAACTCGCTGGCTGCAACCGGCAAATGGGTACCCATATCCATGAGATAGAATATCTCTGGGTCAGATTGGCTTTTTTGGAAATTGACAAAGAGGATCGAGCCGACCACAAACCACACCGGCCAGCTGAGCCATAAAAAGCGTTTAATGAGATGCGTCTGTGGACTTGGGTTTGACATACAACACCAGATTATGGGCAACGATTTCGTATCCGTGGCGGTCCGCGATTTTCTTTTGAATGCGTTCTATTTCTTCGTCGAAAAATTCTATGACACTACCAGTCTCGGTACAGACCATGTGATCATGGTGGTCTCCGTCTGACAACTCATACACCGAGTGGCCACCATCAAAATTGTGACGCACAATCAAATCGGCGGCTTCAAATTGGGTCAATACCCGATAAACGGTTGCCAAACCCACATCTTCGCCATTCTCCACCAAGGCTTTATGCACTTCTTCCGCACTCAGATGGCGATCAGACGCCTCTTCAAGCATCTGTAAAATCTTGACGCGGGGGCCCGTAACCTTCAACCCTGCTTTTTTTAATTCTTCTGGTTTGTCAGTCATGTACAATGCCCGTTATAACTTGAATCGCTCAGCGTTCTGCATTAAACCCTGTGTGTTTTTTGCCTGCACCCTGGCAGTTTACCCAATTATTGACCATAAGGAAAAGCCCGAATCATGTCCCGTATTTTCCTCACATTGCTGTTCACATTAAGCCTGAGCGCCTGTTCTATTTTGTCGCCCTTTAAAGTCACGATGGACCAAGGCAATATTGTGACCACAGAAGCCTTGGCATTGGTTACGTTAGGCATGACCAAAGAACAGGTACGTTTCCTCATCGGCACACCTGTACTGAAGGATGTAACCAACGACAACCTCTGGACCTACTACTATCAGGACAATGCCCCACAGAACGGTGGTAAGGCACAAACCGTTACCATGACTTTCGAAAACGGTGGTTTGCTGAAAATGAAAGGTACGCCTTATTTAAAGGACGCTGACTTGCGCTAAGCCTTGGTTTCCTGTGCTACCTTTTTGGCGGCACGATTTAGCCTCGCCTGTTTTGGATCGATCAATAACGGGCGATAAAGCTCGATGCGAATACCCGGAGACACCAACTCGGTTTCAGGTTTGGCGACTTTTTTGCCAAAGATACCCATTGGAATCACGTCGTAATCAATTTCAGGAAACCATTTATTGATGCCACTAAGCTTGGCTGCCTCACGTAAATTGGTACCCTCTGGAACACCCACCACCACAATTTCCTGCCTGCTAGGTGTGGCGTAGGCCACTTCGATATCAATTACTTTAGTCATATTGCTTTGTCGCCTGCTTACAAAATTCATTTACCATTTGAGCACCAATGTGCCCCAACATCACACCCGCAAGCTGACCCACCACACGGGCCTCAGGCTCAAAGGTCAAATCCAAAGACACCTTGCTGCCAAGATCGCCCAAATTCTGGAATGTCCACACGCCTTGAAGCGATTGGAATGGACCTGTATCCAAGGTCATGTGGATATTTTCTGGCCGCTGAAGGCGATTCGATGTTGTAAGCTCTGCGCTCACACCTGCCCGTTTCATTACCATGGTCGCCCGCATGTGCTCACTTGACTGCTCATGCACCTGGGTACGCACCACACCGGGTAGAAACGCCGGATAGCCCGCCACGTCATTTACCAAATCAAACATCTGCTCTGCGGTGTACAGCACCAATGCACTGCGTTCAATATGTACCATGCTGACTTACCGAGAAAAATTTCTAACAAGGCGCAGGCTTATTATTGCCAACACAACCAAAATGACCGCCCATGCCGCCTGCTGAAAATGCAAACCAAACTGCTGCTCGAGCGCGCCGAAGAATACCAGTAAGATCGCTACGATGGAAACGATTCGCAATGACCAACGCCACGCCCAAAAGCGCCATACGCGTGTCGGTTGCCATTCGTCTCTGGCATCTGCAGAACGCATCACCCAGCCCACAAAGATGGCTACCATCGCCCCCGATAGTGGTACCAATAAGTCTGAACTAATCATCACGTAATTGTCATAAATACTGCGGCCATACCACATGACATATTGCCATCGATTGAACGACATCTGTCCTGCAACGCCTAGCCCTAATGCAATCACCACGACCAACAATATCGCAGGTAGTCGCCCGATGCCCAGACGCGCCGACACTGCCCGTACCAAGTTCTCAAGAATCAATAGGGTCGAGGCCAAGCCAGTTAATACCATGGCACCAAAAAACAACATGATGGAATCGTTATCCATTAAACGCGGCAACTGCTGAAACAACAGTTCAGCAAACGACCAACGCTCACTTAACGCATCGAGATCCAACTGCCACAGGGTCATGGCGGCCAATAGGCTCGCCGCCAAGTCAAATGCCATTATCAATAACACGACCTTGCCCAATGAAGCCTTCGCGTGTGCTGCTGCGCCCGTCAACCACAGTGCACCGACCCCGATGCCCAGTGAAAAGAATGCTTGGTTTACAATTTTAAAAAATATCGGTTTGGTAATCTGTTCTGGACGCCAGCCAAACACCCGTGTGATCGCCTCTGATATCGCGTCGCCATCCAAGCCCGTTACCATGTAAACCCCAGAGATGAGCGCCAATAGCACCGAAGCGACCATCACCAACATGACCGGCACCAAGCCGAAGCGAAACCCGATCAGCAACAATACCGAGAGCAATCCAAAGAACCCCAACTGCACCAGCCCGATGAGATCCGTTTGGTGCATTACCGACATAAAATACCGGGTGAAGTCGGTTTCTTGGGTTAGCGTGCCAGCCCAAAATGCGTCTAAATAGAGCGCCGACCAAGAAAACAAGACTGAATAGGCAGCAATCGTCAGCAAGCCAGCCACCAACATGGCCAATCCCACAAAGCGCCAACTGCGAGCGACTACCCTACCCACTGACAATTCCTGCCAACCCGTTAAGGCATCCGCGCGACTCCGTCGACCCAAAAACATTTCTGACAGCATCACAGGGAGCGCAATAAACATTTGGCACAAAAAGAACACCAGCAGATAAGCACTGCCGCCGTGCAGACCAATCATCACAGGGAAGTCCAACAAATTGCTGTAGCCTAAAGCGGCGCCGAGACCGAGGACAGTCAACAGCCACAAACTTTTGATCGGTGTATTGCCAGTCTCAGGCGACAATGTTCACTCCCTTTATGCTGCGATTGTGATGGATCAAGTATAAGTCAAAAATTAGTGATGACATTTTTTTGCAGTACCTTATACTGCGCGCCTTATGGCAAAAAATAAACCCAAATCCAGTACGCGTATCATCGCTTCCAACAAAAAAGCGAGACACGACTACGAAATTGAATCCACGCTTGAAGCGGGCGTCATGCTTGCAGGATGGGAACTGAAAAGTATCCGTTCTGGTAAGGTGCAGCTGCGTGATTCCTATGTCTTGATTCGTAATAACGAAGCATGGCTGGTGGGCTGTCAAGTATCCCCCTTGGTGAGCGCGTCGACCCATATCGTGCCCCATGGAACCCGTGACAGAAAGTTGTTATTGCATGCCAAAGAAATTGATCGACTCAACGATATCGCTGGCCAAACGGGCTACACCATCGTTGCGCTAGACCTCCACTGGACCAAGCAGTATGTGAAGTGCGAATTGGCAGTGGGCAAGGGCAAGAAATTGCATGACAAGCGCGAGACCATGAAAGAGCGCGACTGGAATCGTCAGAAAGAACGGGTCATGAAGCATTCCGTCTAACAGATCATGTAAATACTGCGACTAGCAACAGACAGCATTACCGGCAACATGCTATATTACCCAGTATCTTGGTAGCTTAATTAGCAAGCCAACAGAATTTTGAAACAGCCCAGCATGAGCGTTCCTGGTCTGCGGAAAATAGGCAACGGTCTTTGACCCATGCCGACCCGCCTTGCAAAAGGCAGAACCCAGCAGCGTTTGCACTGTTGGGTGTGGATCGCAACCATCCTTAGGGGTGATGTTCCACAAACTCAATTATCGGGTAGATCATTACTGGGTAATAGAGATGGAAACGATAGGGTGAGAGCCTTTGAGTTTTCGATTGGTGTCTATGGGGGCGAAACGGCTTCGACGTGGATAACAAAGCTTCAGGTGCATGTAGTGATGGTGGCGAATCACTTTAATCCAAAGCCGCAAAACATAGTCGCAAACGACGAAAGCTACGCACTAGCCGCCTAAGGGCCGCTAGCCATCCACTCGCCTGGGTCTGACCAGAGAGGTTAGGATGGTCATCTCCTTCAGAATCGCAGAAACGGTTGTTCGGGCCCGACCTGCTAAAACCCAATTCCGAACTCGCCAATCAGCTCCTGCCCTTCGGAAACTGTGCGGTTAACTTAAAGAAGAGGCTAAACATGTAGGACCGCGAGTGGCGGATTTGCGGACGCGGGTTCAACTCCCGCCGCCTCCACCAATATGATGTTTTAGAGCAATCTAAATCATCCCTAAGAGCCCGACCTTCCCTGTGATCGTCGGGCTTTTTTGTGTCTAAAAATCGATGGAATGAGCAACAGCGGCAAGCCGGGCACTAATAGCGGGCACTAATAGGACACCCGGGCACTAATAGGACACCCATCCTAAGAACCACTCTAAATATGGGGTCAGTTTACGCTGTACCTATAAATGCAATACAAAATTGCACCATGTGGTGCAAGTCTTATGATGGGTGTCCTATTAAGGCTGCAACGCAAAATAATAGCATTTTGTGCAGGCCTTATGATGGGTGTCCTATTAAGGCTATTACTAGTGCCCTATCCCTGGTGCGACCATAAGGCGCTGTTTGACAGCATGCCGGATATCGATGTCTTGCAGGCACTCAGAAAGAAAATTGCCTAAAAAGCCTCCTGAGAGCTCGTAGTGATGGCCCCAGAACAAGTGCTTTAATTGTTTCGTTGATGGGTCGCAGGACTATGAATGATGATTTCGTTAATGTCGGAGTCGGTATAATTACTCGCGCATTTCACAGCGAGTTTTGCAGCAATCTCAGACAATGAATTGAAGGGTGTCGTTGAGTAGGTTGCAGTGAAATTCAACTCTGAAGGCATCCAGTCTACTTCCAATGCCTTTACCACCTTATTCGCAATTGCTTGCTGCACCATGCTCATGGGTAAGGTAGCAATTCCCACGTTATCGACAGCCAATCGAAAGCAGGCAGCCAAGGAACTGGATGAGATAAATCTAGCCGATTTTGAACTGTCTTCCCGAAAACGGTCTTTTATTTCTTTAAAGGGTAGGGTGTTACGCCCGTAGGTCACTATGGGCCACTGGGCTAACTCTTCCAGTTGCAAGCGTCGGTCTGGTATGTCGAGCCCAACGCCAGCTACCCAGGCTAAGGGGAAATTACACAGGGGCAAGTTGGTCAAGGTTGGTTCTATGATAGGACCCATCAAAAAGGCCAAATCGATACTGCGGCCGAGTAGGGCTTTATGCAGTTCACTGGTCACATCGACCCTCAGTTCTACCTCCAAATTCGGCATTTCGGTGTTTAGCGTTTGTAAAAACGCGGGCAACCATGAATGCACAATGGTTTCTGCAGCACCAATACGAATAATGCCGGAATCCTTATTTTGATTCATGCCACGCTGTTTAATTTCATCTTGAAGAAACAATATTTTTTCAGCAAATGGCAATAGTTCTGCTCCCTTTGCCGTCAGGGTAATCGGTGCAGGTCCTGGGCCTCTTTCAAACAGTCTCACGCCAAGCTCACTTTCTAGGCTGGCGATGCGATTTGAAATGGCGGGCTGGGTCGTGTGTAACATTTCAGCTACTTTTCGAAAGCTGCCAAAGCTAGCGACCCAAACATAGGTTTGTAGGTTAATGATGTTCATCGAAAAATGTTCACTATTCAGCCCTCAGCGACCGATTCTATGCAGATTGGTAATCGAATTGCAGTGGTATATACCGCTTGTTATATTTTTGTTGGCATTGGTGAACTAGAGTTGCACAGCTTGTGGGTCTATACAACTCCAATAGGCTAGTGTTGGGTCATTGAATAGGGCAAATAGGTAGCAATGCCTGGGAAGATATAGATCAGTATGAGGGCGAGAAGTATGAGTAGAAAAAACGGTAATGCTGCCCGAGCAATGTATAGAATATTCTTGCCCGTTAAGGATTGAATCACAAACAGGTTAAAACCAACGGGTGGCGTTATTTGCGACATCTCAACCACCAGAACGATGTAGATGCCAAACCACAGCAAATCGATACCGGCCTGTTCAATCACGGGCATCACAACTGACACGGTCAATACCACAACAGAAATGCCATCCAGAAAACACCCGAGAATAACGAACAACAGGGTTAGATATGCCAACAATTGAAATACCGTTAAATCAAGGTTTCCAATGCTTGCGGCGAGTGCTCGCGGGATGCCCAGAAACCCCATTGCTAGCGTGAGGAAATGTGCACCAACCAATATCAGGCCAATCATACAGGAGCTTTTTACTGCCCCGAGTAGGCTCGCGCTAAAGGTCGACAGATTGAGTGTGCCTGTAAAAAAGGCCAACAACAGCGCACCAAAAACACCCAAGGCTGCTGCTTCGGTGGGGGTAGTAAATCCACCATAGATCGAACCCAATACAAAGCCAATGAGTCCAAGAATGGGCAGCAACTTTTTGAGCGTCTTTAGTTTCATTGCCAAGCTTAATTCAATTGTGTCTTTTTGCGGTACCTGGTCCTTGTTCAGTAAGGCCCAAACTATGATGTAGCCCATGAATAGAAACACCAGCATCAGTCCAGGCAAGGCTCCCGCAATGAAGAGTCTCGAAATAGACACTTCGGCAGCAACGCCGTAAACAATGAGGATGATCGAAGGTGGAATCAGCAGGCCCAAGGTGCCAGATCCGGCCAAGGTGCCAATTGACATGCGATCGCTATAGCCAGCCTTCTTAAGCTCAGGGAGGGTCATGCGACCAATTGTTGCTGCCGTGGCTGCCGACGAACCTGATACTGCAGCGAAGATGCCGCAACTCAAGACGTTTACGTGCAACAGTTTTCCAGGTAGGCGGCTTAACCAGGGTGTTAATCCCTCAAAGAGGTCTGCCGCTAAGCGCGTACGAAAGAGTACTTCGCCCATCCAGATAAACATGGGCAGGGCGGTCAATGTCCAGTTTGTGCTGGCGCCCCAGCTGGTGGTACCAAAAAGCAAACCAATTTGACCATTGTCGATTAACATTAAGCCAAGGACACCAACGGATACAAGGGACAGCGATACCCATACCCCCAATGCCAACATCAATAACATAAAGACCACTAAAACCAGCGAAATAACGATTAAATCCATTACAAATCCTCCATGGGGACTTGGTCCTCATGATGGGTGTAGTTCGGTAATCCGCCACGGAACATGGTTGCCATAGCATCGAGCATGGCCAACAAAAATCCCGTTGAGCCCAAACCTAATGGCAGCTGTACTGCCCACAGTGGCATGGGTATATATCCTTGGGTGAGCTCTTCAAAAATATAGGACTCCCAAACCATATACCAGATGTACCAGCAGATGAACGACGCTGCTAGCAAACCGATTGAGAGAACGATAAATTCTTGTACGAAACGTGCTTTGGGTGGCAAGTTTTGAATTAACAATGTCACGCGTATGTGGCCACCGTCACGAAAGGTATAGGCGAGGCCAAAAAAAATGGATGCGGCCAAACAGTAGCCGGAAATGTCTTCAGCGGATGGCACGATATATCCAATCATGCGGCCCACTATTTGCGCCAGAACCACCACCATAATAATGATGATTGAGAGTCCCGATAGATAACCGGAAGCCAGATATAACCGATCTTTATATGAATACATGAAATGTCCCACGTAATAGGCCCCTAACAACAGTGTGTTAGGGGCGATAAAGATTGGTTACTTGTTGTAAGCCTTGAGGATTGCACCTACTTCACTTGGTGCCTCTGCTTCCCATTCACTGGCCATGATAGCGCCAATTTTTTGCAGCTCTGAAATCAACTGAGCGCTTGGCTTAGAGACGATAATGCCATTGTCGATGAGCGTTTGCGTATCCATTCTTGCTTGCTCAACAACGCCTTCCCATCCGCTCTTCTCTGCATTCGCTGCTGCTTCCAAGATAACGCCCTGTGTTGCCTTATCTAGACGCTGGAACGCACGCTTATTCACAACAACCATGTTCTTTGGAATCCATGCATCGATTGACGTGTAATGAGACAGATAATCCCAAGCCTGGCCATTTGCACCTGTTGAAGGTGAGGTTACCATTGAATCAATGATGCCTGTGCTGAATGCTTGTGGAATATCTGGCACCTGCACTGTGGTAGGCGTCGTACCCATTAAGTCAGCCAACCGTGAGGTTGAAGGGCTATAGGCGCGCATTTTTGAATTAGACAAATCTGCTAATGACGACACCGGGAATTTGGTATAGAGACTTTGCGCAGGCCAAGGCACTACGTACAGCAACATCATGCCGTCTTTGTCTAATAATTTTTCCATTTCTGGCTTAGCAGCAAGCCACAATTTATGGGCATCTTCATAACTCGTCGCTACAAAGGGTATGTTGTCATGTTTAAACACAGGGTGATTGTTTCCGAGCGTACCGATAAATACTTCACCGAGTTGAACCTGACCCGATTGCACCGCACGTGGAATTTCAGGGTGTTTAATTAATGATGCGCCAGAGTGGACCGTAATCGACAAATCACCACCGGTCTTTGCTTTAATTTCTTCAGCAAATTGGTAAGCGATTTTTGTTGGCATATTTGCATCGCCATAGGGCGTTGGCATATTCCAAGTTTCAGCCGATGAAACAGTGCTCAGTGCACCCGAGAGTAAGGCAAGTCCTATTATTTTTTTTATCATTTTTTTACCCTTTTTCTATCATTGTTAAAGAACGGCTAACTCGTCGTTCAATTTATCCGTCACTAACATTTTGCCAGGGACATGTGTAATGCAGAATGGAGGCTTGGCATTACGAATTGCGACCTGTGGCGTTACGCCGCAGGCCCAAAAAACTGGAATTTCACCGTCATTTACCGGCACACTATCGCCGTAATCGGGCTTGCTTAAGTCGTCGACACCTATCTTCTCAGGCATGCTGATATGAATCGGTGCCCCATGTGATTTGGGCAGGCGCGTGGTGATTTGTATGGCGCGTATCGCGTCTGCGGGCTTAAATGGTCGCATTGTCACTACGGTGTTTCCGAAAAATCGCTCACTGGGTGCGGTGGCGATATTGGTTTCAAACATTGACACGTTGCGGTCTAAATCAATGTTGCGTATCGACAGGCCAGCCCGAAGCAAGGCTTCTTCAAACGAGAACGAACAGCCCAGCACAAAACTCACCATATCGTCAGTCCAGTATTCCGCTATATTCTGAGTCTGTTTTTCCAATACGCCATTCCGAAATATGTTGTATTCCGGGACATCGCTGCGTATATCAATATCGTCACCAAGCGCAGACACCATGGGATCGCCCATCTTAGACATGCTAATCAAGGGGCACGATATGGGGTTCAGGGTGCAATAGAGTAAAAAATCTTGGGCCCATTCCTTTGGTAGAATGACCACATTGCCCTGTACTAACCCAGGTACCAAGCCACTCGTATAGTCTGTAAAGGAGCCGTCACGAATTTGGTTTCGTAACAGACGGGCGCTTTCTAATAGTTCAGCATTCTTATTTTTATTGTTAGTCATACGTAATAACCTTGATTTAGCCAGTTACACAAGCTAACCCAAATGCAAAATTAAAGTCTAATTACTATTTATTGTCATTATTGATAACAATAACTTATGTATCTCATGACATTCGGTATAAAAACAAAAAGCCGATTGTCTGGTCCGCTTGAAAAGCACCCTTCGCCATGGGCTTTATTTTATGGGGATTCAACAAGGTCCGGTCCACAGGGCCCGATCGACAGCTATAGGTGTACAACAAGCCATAGTTGGATTCAAAGCCAATACATCTCGCTTGAATACTGGGCCCACAAAAAAACTTAGGTGTAACAGTGAACTACCGTTTATAAGGTAGTATTGTTTCAATGGCTGACTGTTAAACATTCATGAATGGACATTATGTATGAAACCAACCAACTGGTATTCACAATTGATAAAGCCGTCTTGGGCGCCACCGAGCTGGGTCTTTGGGCCTGTATGGACAGTTTTATATATCATTATTGCTGTTTCATTTGGCACTGTGTTTTATCAGGCATTTAACCTGCAGCTGTCGTGGCTTGTGGCGCTGCCCTTCGTTCTGAATCTGATCTTTAATTTTGCTTTTGCGCCCATACAATTCGGACTCAAAAACAACCTCCTTGCGGCGATGGATATTCTGCTGGTTGTGAGCACGCTCCTGTGGGCGCTTTCTGCCTTATGGATAGCCGCGCCAGACCTCAGATGGGTCGTTTACGCCAACATTCCCTATCTCCTCTGGGGAACCTTTGCTACCGCTGTACAACTCACAATCACCTACAAGAACAGGACGCTTGCTTAGCCTAACGCCAATGTTGAGAAAATTAATAGGACACCCATCCTAAGACCCTATCTAAATAAAGCGTCCGTTATCTCAACACCCATAAAAGCAACGCAAATTGAAATCAGTGATTCAAGCCTTATGATGGGTGTCTTCTTAAGTAGGGTTTCGGGGTTTCGGGGTTTCGGGGTTTCTGGGTTTCTGGGTTTCTGGGTTTCTGGGTTTCTGGCGAGGGCCAGAATCACACACCATAAATCGCAATGATTTTTTTCACCGTCGTCATAAAGTAAGCAGTATCTCGCCACTTAATGTCAAAACGCGCTTCGGTACTTTCTATACCTATATCACCAATATACACCCGGTTGGCGTCATGGAATGGGAGAAACAATGCAAATTTTTTCCCCGAATGCACGTAACTGCTATCCTTGTACAGGGGGTGTACTGACATATCTGCAACCAGAACGGGTATGTCACGACCAATAATTCCCTGAACTTTGTCGACTTCTGACTCAAACTGGTCGTAAACGCCATTACAGGTTGCGATTTCTTTACTGGCAATGCCATTGTCTAACACTACATATCCATGGGTACAGTTATAATGACTTACAAGATCACACAGTAAGGCTTCCACAGCATCTATGGGTTCAGTATCCCATAGTTGTGTCGTTGCAATCGACTCTCTGCGCGCGCGTCTCATTTCAATAAGCCATTAATTTTCACTGCTACTTCCCTAAACCGTATCGACAGTACAGTACCAGATTAATGGAAATATGGGAAATAAGCACCACCCTGTTCCCGATTGAAATCACCCATTTCCAATAACCCCAAACATCCTAATGCGGTCCTTAGTAACGATGGTTAATGTGGAGAAATGGTAGCGTTTAATAGACTGGATGCAGCCAGTATTTGACGGGCCATCCGTTTAAATACGCCAATTTTTATGATTACAAATAAGCGAGCGTCAATGCACACCTCAGAGCGGGTGTTGCTAGTGCTCTTGGCGTTGCATATCAGTTGGTCTCCTATTGGTAGGTCATTGATCGACTGCCTTGCTTGTCCACCAGATGCTCATGTCGGCTAAGCAGCCAAAAGGTGTGAGCAGATTTAATAAAGTCGACCTATGCTAAACATGACACCTTAGAGGACGCCACTATGGACGTATTCAAACGGTATTTGTCGGTATGGGTTGGCTTATGTATTTTATTGGGTGTGCTGCTAGGTAACTGGCAGCCTAGGCTGTTTTTGTCGCTGTCGCATATTGAATGGGCCAGCGTCAATATGGTCGTAGCTGCGCTCATTTGGCTGATGGTTTACCCCATGATGGTACAGGTAGACTTTGCCGCAATTGGGCATATTGGCAAGCAGCCAGCAGGTTTGGTATTAACACTGTCGATAAACTGGATCATAAAGCCCTTTTCTATGGCTGCGATCGCATGGTTTTTTTTCTCCGTATTGTATCGGCCTTGGATTGACCCAGTAGCGGCCAATGAATATATCGCCGGAATGATTTTGCTTGGCGTCGCGCCCTGCACCGCAATGGTTTTCGTATGGAGCCAATTAACCCACGGAGATGCTAACTACACGTTAATGCAGGTTGCCATTAATGACTTGATTATGATTTTTGCGTTCGCACCTATTGCAGCGTTGCTATTAGGTGTGAATAGCATCTTGGTGCCTTGGCGTACCCTGTTATTATCCGTCAGCCTCTTTGTTGTCATTCCCCTATTGGCAGGTTATGCCACCCGACAACTGTTAACCAAACGCTATGGTGAAGCTCAGATCGATTCATTCTTGTCGACGCTACAGCCCTTATCTATATTCGGATTGTTGGCAACCGTTATCCTGTTATTTGGCCTGCAGGCTCAGACAATTATCGACAATCCTTTGGTGATTGCTCTCATCGCAGTGCCCTTGTTGCTACAAACTCTAGGCATTTTCTGTATCGCCTACCTTGCCGCTCGACTCATTCGATTGCCATTCACTATCGCTGCCCCTGCTTGTCTGATTGGTACATCTAACTTTTTCGAGTTGGCTGTGGCGGTGGCCATCTCATTATTTGGATTACAGTCAGGCGCAGCGCTTGCCACCGTAGTGGGTGTTTTGGTGGAGGTACCCATCATGTTGTTTCTCGTATCGGTACTGAACAGGAACAAGCACCGCTTTACTCCCTAGTATCGCCAGCGACAAACAGTGGCACTGTCATGGCAGACAGGCGCCAATTATAGTAAATTAGCGTTCATCACAAACGGCAGTCCTGACCACATCACATCCTGCCGTTACCGACGCCAATCAGGAAAATTTCATGCGCTTAAACAAATTTATCAGCGAAAGTGGCATTTGTTCGCGCCGCGAAGCTGATCGTTATATCGAGCAGGGCAATGTTTACGTCAATGGCAAACGCGCCAGTGTTGGCGATCAGGTCACGGCCAAAGACATCGTGAAAGTGAACGGCCAACTGATTGAGGCCCGCGATGAAGAGGCCTTGGTTTTTATCGCACTTAACAAGCCACCGGGCGTAGAAAGCACCACCGAAGCGACAGTAAAAAACAACATTGTGGATTTTGTTAATCACAGCCTGCGAATTTTCCCAATAGGCCGACTGGACAAAGACTCTCAAGGTTTGATTTTCCTTACCAATGACGGCGATGTGGTGAACAAGGTATTGCGTGCTGGGAACCAGCATGAAAAAGAGTATGTGGTCACAGTGAATAAGGCGATCACCGACGAATTCATTCAAAAAATGGGCAACGGCGTGCCGATTTTGGGCGTAAAGACCAAACGGTGCCCTGTGGTAAAGGAAGGCAACAACCAATTCCGTATTACCTTGGTGCAGGGTCTAAACCGCCAAATTCGTAGAATGTGTGAGCATTTTGGGTACGACGTCACCCGCCTTGAACGGGTGCGCATTATGAATGTGGGTTTGAAAAAATTGCCCGTTGGCGAATGGCGTGACCTCACTGAAAAAGAGCTCACTGATTTGATGGCCATGACTGCCGACTCATCGAACGAAGCCACTGTACCTACCAAGAAAGCACGTAAACCTGCGTTCAACCCCAACAAACCGGCAAGCACTGACCGAAGACCTGCTGGTCGTGACGGGCGCAGCGGACGGCCTGACAGCAATGGCCGACCTGATAAACGTGGTAAAACCGACAAACCGGGAAGACCTGCCAAGCCTGGGCGAAGTGAAAAGCCTAGCCGTTCCGATAAACCGGGTCGCCCAAGCAAGCCCGGCGGCCGTCCTGACAGCCGACCAGATAGTCGAAAAGGACCGTCTAAGGGTCAGCGACCTGACAGAGCGAAAAGAACGCGGTAATTCCTTTACCTTCGTTGCACATGCCAGAAAACAGGCATTAAAAAGGGCACTCAATAAGTGCCCTTTTTACGTTTCAATGGTCTATCCGATAACGCCTACTTGCCCCATGCCCAAGTGACCCGACCATAGACCATGGTTTCGGCTTGATTGGGCACCACTTCTTCAATGGCTTTGGCATAGGTTACATCAAACGACAGGTTTTGCTTGGTACTCCAACTGATGCCTACACCCGCCGCCTTGGCTGTTTGGGTTGGGTTAAGTGACCATACAGAGCCCACATCATAAAAGACAAAGGGGTCAAGTTGGGTACCCTGCCACTGAATACCGGTTTTATGCACTTCTACACTGCCCTGCGCGCCCGTGTCACCACTGACAATACCTGGTTTAAATCCTCGAATAGACGTGGGACCACCTAAAGAAAATGCCAACGCACCCGGCAATCCGGTTTCATCCGTATACTGGTAGTTAAATTGCGACAGCCCATACCACACGCCACTTTTCGGTTGGAAAGTAGCCGAAGCGCTACCCGATAACATCATTAGATTCTGTTGGCTGTCTGCCACTAGCGCATTTTCGGTACTGATGCCTTCGATGGATTGTTGGCCCGTGAGGCGCCACTGAGGTAATACCCTTGTGGCGTTAACACCCAAGTTAATACGGTGGGTTGCATAGTCACTGATGAGTACCGTTGCAACTGATGTTTCTGAGATGCCGGTCGATATTGAACCTGTCGCATTCACCCAATAGTCTTTTTCGGATATCGCGAGCCAGGTTGCGTCGGCACTGACGCTGTATGATGTTCCCTCTACCGCAATGTCTTTGAAATCACCGGTAAGAATATCGACTGCGCTGGCAGAAAGGCCACCACCGAATCGCCATCCGGTATTTCTATAAGGGGTATTATAATTGGCATTCAACGCTACGTTGCCCGCGGTCGCTTGGGCATAGACGTAAGCCCGGTCGTTACCCGTGAATACACCATTTCGGCGATAGATCACTCCGAACTCATATTCACCAGAGCTCTCATAACCATAGTTGTCAACAAACACCTGTACGGAATTTTGTTGTGGCTCTTCCACCACTATGACGATATCAGTTAAGCCGAATTCTGTACCCGCACGGGCATTGGCATAAACCTGTGCATCGTTTACCCGATTAAACCGGGTCATGTCCACTTCGAGCTCTTGGGCGTTGATGAGGTTCTTGCCAGATGCCTGGCGAATCCATTCCCTAACATAGCCACTTTCAATATAACGGTTGCCTTCAACCAGCAGGTTACCCAACTTGCCCTCGACCAGTTGGATAATGACCGTACCGTCCACAATGTCTTGCTGCGGCAACAATGCTTCTGCCGACAGGATGCCTTTGTTCCGGTAAGCGACATTCACCGCTTGAACCAAATGGTTCAGCGTTTCAAAGCCGGTATCTTTGCCCATGTAGGGCGATACAATCTCTACCAACTCATCTCTGGTAAAAATCTCTGATTTCGTAAAGCGGATGTTTTGCAATACAAACGAGAGCTCACTATCACTAGAGGTTGGCGGAGGTCGCACCACAATTTCAGGCGCAACCACCAATTGCTTCAAGCGCGCAATAATCTGCATTTGACGCCGTTGGTATTCACGCATTTGCCCCATGGGATCCAGCTCCGGCGGCAGAACACCTACAGCCATTACCTGCCCTGATAAGAGTCCGATAAACCCCAGCTTCGCTGTGCGCCTTACCATTGCCTTAAGCTTAATAGTTGCTGTCATTTAAATGCCCACCAACTTATTGGCTTCAAAATCCGCCGCATCTTGTTCATTTACGGATTCCTCTGATTCTAGCGACTCCACATCCAACGCTTCTTCACGGTTGATGCCAACACTGATCAAATCAAAGCTAAAGGGTTGTACCTGTGAACGTAAGAACTTGAAGCTTGGGTACAATAACGGTGCGTTCAAATCACGCATCGTCAAGTATTCGGCACTGAGTCGCTCAAAGGTAACTGCAACACTGAGGTCCATGTCTGGGCTGTTAGGCTTAAAAGCCACCAACATCGGATCAGCATAACGGGTGACTAGGGCATTGGTCGTTACGAAAATATCTTTCATGTCGATCCAATACTGGCCATATGGCGTCTGTAGCTGCCCGTCTACTGGTTTCACACTTGGGTCAACATTGTCCAACGACAGGGTTAACGCACCGGTGGTGATATTGAGGCTATTGCGCGACAGTGCATTCAGCATACGCAGATCGCCGTCTACCGCAATGGATCCGTCTATGCCTTTGTATTCCATCACCGTCAATCGGTCGGTGTTTACTACGGTCGCATCGATCGAGGTAGCACTGAGTCCGTCAAATCCAGTCATAGACAGGTTGGTGTTCGCAGAACCCTGACTGTCCAACGTGATTTTGATGTTCGGTGATTGCAGTACCAAAGGTCCTTCGCCAAATAAATCAATCTGGTCGATATTGAGCCCTTTACTCGAGGCCAACTTGCCCTCTTCCATGATGATCAGCTCACCATCCAAGGTGCCATCAATCCACAGGTAAGGGTTACCAATCAGGTCGCCAAACGCCAAGTCACCATGCACTTTCAGGTTCACATCGCCATTTGCCGCTTTCAGCAACGGTGAGTAGAAGCCGCGCTGCGCCACAATGTTGATATCGCCCTGTGTGGTTTCCACTTCTAACCACGGCATGTCTATCACCAAAGGATTACCAATACCGGTAGCCGCTAACACATGCGCCTGCGCATTTATGCCCGTCGCTGTCAGATGCACTGCGGTGTCTGGACGACCGGTAATTGAACCGCCACTGCTGATATCAAAAGCGTTAGCGCCATCAAACTCAGTCTTAATGGCC
>Ga0102859_1000116_pt1 | contig 16995 bp, 16 predicted proteins | sample Colrivmet1371B02_FD_78439 | JGI IMG/M metagenome (GOLD analysis project Ga0102859, IMG submission 78439) | Estuarine microbial communities from the Columbia River estuary - metaG 1371B-02 | ecosystem: Environmental > Aquatic > Marine > Intertidal zone > Estuary | place: USA: Columbia River...
TAAAATATGCTTTTAGAAAAAGACCTAGAAAAAGACCTAGAAAAAGTGTGCACTAATTTGAATTTTTCTGAAAAACAAATACAAGAATTTAAAATTGAATTGGCTCGTCGTAATGTATTACGTAGTTTTAAGGGAATGCCCCCAAATTTGATATTTAGCATGTCAAGACACGATATAAATCACATTCGGGATTATGGAAAATTAGACTAAGTTAGTGGGGAAAAATTGAATTTTTTTTTAATTATTTAAAATAAATTAAATGATTAATTCGCAAGTTTTCGAGACTTTGTATGGTTATGATGTAAAGGGGAAAATGAAAAATTGGAGTATTATTGTTACAGACAATGGTGATCATTCTGTTATTAAAACAGATTTTGGTTATGTAAATGGCAAAATGACTACTAGTTTGCAAACAATTAATACTGGAAAAAATATTGGTAAAAAAAATGAAACTACTCATTATGAACAAGCCATTTCCGAAGCCAAATCAAAATGGAAAAAAAAAAGCGAACAAGGATACTCTACAAATGCAACAAACAACAATGCGACAAACAACAATGCGACAAACAACAATGCGACAAACAACAATGCGACAAACAACAATGCGACAAACAACAATGCGACAAACAACAATGCGACAAACAACAATGCAACAAAAACTGAAAACAATACCGACGATACAAACAACAATGCAAGAAAAACTGAAAACGATACCGACGTTGAAAACATTGTTACATTTCCAATGTTGGCGCAAGATTATCATAAACAGAAAAGCAAGTTGGTATATCCAGCTTATATTCAGCCGAAATTGGACGGTTATAGGATGTTGTACAATAGTAAAACACAATATTGTAATTCCAGACAAGGAAAAGAATTTGGAATTATTCGTCAAACAGATCTTTACAAAGAATTAACTAAAATCACTGGAGAATTCGTTTTAGATGGAGAGCTTTATCTTCATAATGGTATATTTGAACATTTAGGAATTCTTAGAAAAAAAAAGTTGTCAAAAGATGACATTCAAAAGATTAATCAAATAGAATATCACGTATACGATATTGTTTTACCAGAAACCTGTTATGAACAAAGATATCAAATTTTGATCGGTTTATTTGAAAAGCTCGATTCACAAAAGATCAAGTTGGTTCTAACAAAAGTGATCTTTTCTGAACAAGAATTGAAAAATTCTCATCTTGAATTTATAAAGGATAATTATGAAGGAAGTATTGTTAGAAACAAAGCAGGTAAATATAGATGCAAGGCAAGATCATCAGATCTTTTAAAATACAAGGACTTTGAGGATGCGGAATTCAAAATTGTTGATTTTACTTTTGAAAAGGATACATCAAAGGATAATGAAAATTTAGTTGTTTGGATTTGTGAAATCGAATCGAGTACCTCGGTTAAGCAAGGTACTCGTTTTAATATTAGGCCAAAGGGTACAAGACAAGAGCGTCAGGAATTATATAAGCGAGGATCTGAATTTATTGGGAAATTGTTGCAAGTGAAATATTTTGAATTAACTGAAAATCAAGTTCCAAGATTTCCAACAACAAAATCTGAATCTTATACTACTTATATTAGAAATATTGTTGAATAAAGAAATAAATAAATGTTTGAAAATAAAGATCAATGTTTAAATAAAGTTAATTTGACGTGGTGAAAATGTAATTTATTTTTATTTAAGAATATTAGAGTAAATAAAATGAGTAATCAATATTCGATGAAACCATCCGCAAAACCTTTAAAAGGTTTGACAGTTAGTTCTAATTTTGGTACTTTTGAAACATTAAATGTGACAAATTTGCAAATAGAAGCTGTTAATATAGCAGGTCTTTTTGAAGATGGTATTTTCCAAAGTGTACTTATTAAAGATTCAGAAATTACAAATACAGTTATTGGAGTGGGTGGTCCTAATATAGGGTATTTTACTGATTTAAGAACAAGTCAAACTGTTAACTTTATGAGTGATCAATTTGATTCTTATGTAACTTGGGATCCTAGTACATCGGTATTTAATATAAATAATTCTACATTACGTGTTAATGCGTGTTCTTTTTTGGGTAATCTTGAAATTTGTGAAAATTATATACGAGCTACTAATCCAGATGGTAATATAGGGTTATACCCAAAAGATTCTGGTAGTATTTACATGTATGGGCCAATTTATACAAGTACATCATTGGGTAGTTATTATAGTGAATTAACACAAGGTGGTGTTACATATTTGGCTAAAAACGATTTGTTTTTCAAGTCAAGTGAAGGATCAAGTACAATATCGACTTTTGATAAACAGACACTTGTAACAACAAATGGAGATATAGAATTGCGTACAGAAAGACCTACGGGTGTATCTATAAATTATATTAATACTACTAGTGGATCAACGCGTGTAAATACATATAATTATCATAATGTTAAAAGCGGTGATGTTGTAACCATTTCAAGTGCAGGTTCATTAAATGGAACATATACTGTAGGTAGTTTAATTACCGATCAAAGTTTTGTATTATTACCCAATTTTACAACAGAGACGTCTGTTACTGGTGGTGTATTTACTAAATCACCAAATACAAATATCATATTAAATACAGAATCGTTAGTAAAAATTCCAACAAACACTGAATTGACATTTGGTGTTACAAGTAATGCTATTTCTGGAAACAATAACAACTTATTAATAAGTAGTTATGGTGATACTGTATTTTCTGTACCTACATCAAATTCTATATTAATTCCGCAAAATACTGCTGTAAATTTTTCAAATGTGTATAATACAAATGGCAATTATTCCACAAATGGCAATTATATAAATTACGATGGGACTTTTATAAATGTAGTAGCATCAGATAAGATAAAACTTCAGGGATCGTTAACTCAAATTGATTCTACAAATATTAGATTTAAAGATCCCATTTTAACAATAGCTGATTATTCGTTAAATGAATCAGATTCAAAAGATAGAGGTATAGAATTTCGTTATTATGATGTATCAAGTGGTTCTATGAAATTGGGTTGGTTTGGTTATAAAGTTGCAAGTAATAAATTTACACTTATACCAGATGCTGTAAACGTTGATGAAACTATATACGGTGATGCAGGTACATTTGAAATTGGTAATATTAGTGCAACAAATATTTCAATAGGAACAGGTGGTAATTTTAATATGAATTGTGGTTATATTACAAATGTAAATACTATTACTGGTTGTTCTGGTACAATTAATTTAAATGCTACATCAAATTTAAATATTACTAGTGGTAATAGAATATCGCTTATAGCTAACGGTGATATTTATATTCCAAACAATATACCAATTCGTTTAGGTACTAGTAGTGTTATTGAGGAAACATCAGGAAATATCTGTATAACTTCGTCAAAAAATATTAGATTATTAAATCAAAGTGGTGGATCAATTAGTATTCCAGTTAACAGTTTTGTTTCATTTGATGGTACTTCAATTGGTTCTCAAAGAATTTCATCTAATACGTCAGGTGACTTGATTGTTACAACAAATAGAAATTTATACCTAACAACAACATCTGGTAATGTTGTAATTAATTCTAATAATAATGTTGGTTCTACTCGGTCAAATTTACAATTTGGGAACGATACGTCAAGTGAAATAATATGGGGGAGTACTGCTGGTATGTTTTTATTAACAAATAGTCAATATGGTAGTTTTAATGGAATTGCATCAAGTAATGTAAATTTGTCAAGTTCTGTAGGTAATATCGTTCTTAGATCATATACAGGAGATGTAAACTTGTTTTCAACGTTTGGAAATGTTCGATTATTACCTACGACAAGACTAGTATTTGATGTATCTGGAACAGGAAATAGTATACGATCAGATAGTATAGGTAATTTAGTTATAAATGGATCTACAACTAACGCGATTGATATCTCAAATGCTAGTGTTTTAAATTTAGGTGCTACATCTAGTATTAATATAACAACTGGTACGTTTGTTAATTTTTCAAGTGATAGTACAAGATATATAGTAAGTGATACTAGTAATAATTTATGGATTGTAAATGGGAGTAACAGTGGTAGTATAAATATTTCATCTGCGTCAACTATTATTGCTGGTGGGTCATTAAATGCAATTAATAGTTTTACTAATATATCAACAAGTACTTTGGTAGTTACAGGTACAAATGTTGTTTTAAACGTGTCAAATGTCAAGATTCAAGATCCTATTTTATCACTTGCTAACTATTCCGTTTATGATAATAAAGATAGAGGTATAGATTATAATTATTTATTAACAAGTAGTGGTTCTTTAAAGACGGGATGGTTTGGTTGGAAAAATACAACAAATAAATTTACGTTTTATTCAGATGCCGTAAATAATACTGAAGTCATAACAGGAACTTTAGGTAATGCAGAGTTTGATAGTATATATTTAAAAAACGGTATATCATTTTCTAATCCTGGTCAAATCGATATGAGTTGTGGTGCAATTACTAATTTAAGAAATGTTGTTGGTTGTTCGGGAATAGTTAATATAATAGGTACAGATAATGTTAATATAAGTGGTAACAATTTAATGTTATCTGCAGGTAATCGTGTACAAATACCATATAACATACCATTATCATTTGGGTCAACGAATAATTCTATATTTTCTGATACAAATGGTAATATGACTATAACTGCATTAGGTGGTTCTGGTACGTTGGTATTAAATTCAAATGTACAAATAAATGGTACTACAGAAAATGTATATAGTACGGTTACTAATATACAAGATCCTATATTTTCATTAGGTGGAGTGACAGGTCCTGTACTGAATGATTTTAAAGATCGTGGTATAGAATTTAAATGGAATAACAATTCGGGTCCTCGTACAGGTTTTTTTGGATATAAAAACAATCTTGGTAGATTTGTATTTATACAAAGTGGTACAAACGTAGATGAAGTATATTCGGGTGAATATGGTGATGTTCAATTTGGGAGGGGGTTTTTTACAAATTTAGATTTAGCAAATGGTACAATTTCAAATATGAACACTATTTCTGGTGGGAAAATAAATATAATTTCAACTGGAAGTGAGATTAGTTTAAGTAGTGGCAATGTAATATTACCGTATGATAGCAAGTTAAATTTTGGTTCTACAGGTAATGCTATATCGGCAAATACGTTGGGTAATTTAGAAATAAAGTCTGTAGATGATATTTCATTTATAACACCGACAACAGGAAATGGATCTATTCGTATACCGGAAAATACACCATTATATATTGGTTCAAATACTAGTATTATACAAAATACGTCTAGTAATTTACAAATAACAAATTCGGTTGGGAATATTAATTTAACACCAAAAGCGTCAGGTGGTAATATACTAATTCCTACAAATACATTTTTAGGTTTTGGTTCTACGGAAAATAGCATTCTTAGTAATGGTCAGGAATTGTTATTAAATGGATATAAAGGTATTAGTATTAATACAACAAATTTTACTATTTCTGGAAATGTAAATATTATTGGTTCAATTTCTGCAGCTGTAAATAAAGAGTTTGATTTAAATACATATATTTTACCATTAGGTACATCCCAATTTTTAGATATAAACTCGATTATAAATTACAGTACAGTGGGAAATCTTAAAGTGACAGTAGCAAGTGATCATAATTTGTCAATAGGAGATCAAGTCATATTAAAAAATACAAATAGTATTCCTTCTTCAGATGGAACATATAATATTACAGGTATTACTGGTATAAAAGAATTTATTATAGTAAAAGGTAGTGCTAATGGTACTGGTGTAACTACTGGTACTGGTGTAACTACTGATGGAACAGTTGGTGGTACAGTAAAAAGTAATTTGACTACTTATCAAGGTAAAGATGTAGGTATTCAAGTAAATTATTGGACAACTACTGGTAATGTAAATTTAACATCTGGAACTCTTGGTTATAAAACAGGATTTTTTGGTTTTAAAAATTCATCTGAAAGATGGACGTATTACAAAAATACTACTATAAGTAATAGTGTAGTTACAGGGGATCTTAGTGATATTGAAGTAAATAAAGTATTTGCGAGTAGATTAAGTGGGTTTGTATTAGATGGTAATGTAACAACTGGATCAAATGCTGTAATTGGTAGTAATTTTCAAATAGCAGGTGGTAGTATTAATTCTACACCTATTGGTGTAAATTCTGCTCAATCAGGTAGATTTACAAATTTAAGTAATACTGTATCTGCTAGTTTTTCAAATGTGACATTAAATTCTTCTTTAGCATATACTTTTGAAAGATATACATTGTCATCTAGTGGTTTGCAAACAAGAAATCCAAGTACTAGTTTTGTAATATCATTGTTTTCTGTATCTGGGCCAAGTTACACTAGTTCGTCTGGTACAATGCCATCAAGTAGTGCAAATATAACAGATGGAACATTTAAAATATTAGTATGCAACTCAATGGGTGTTGGATCATCACATACTGTGTTTTTTGGTACAAATAAATTAATAACTCCTAATCCACTTAACTCTGCTGCACAAGCTACGAGGATTACATTTAAACGCCAAGGTCAAAGTGCTCAACTTGTATTTGATGCGCAAGGTAATAATAATCAAGGTTCTTGGATATTATTATCAAATGGTGTGTATGTATCATAAAGTAAAAATAGACCAAGGATTTTTTATATCCTTTGATTTTGATTCTATTTCTTGTGTTATTTTTAATAATTGATTTTTACAATGAGATTCTAATTTAACAACATTTTCTATTCTTTGTTCATGACCATAGTCTCTTAGATCAGGTGGTATACATTTTTTTTGAAATTTACTTCTTCTTAGAATACATCCATTTACAACTACAATAATATCTCTTATTCGTTTAGCATATAAATTTAGTTCTGATAATGACATTTTGTTTAATTGTTTATTTTGAAACTGGGGTAATGATAATTCACAAATTGATGAATCATCGAATTGTTTTTTAGAAATATTTCCCAAATCTTTTTTCCAAGTGTTACATACTTCTTTATAATCCCTTACGCGTTTTATACAATCTTTTTCATATTCCTTAAAATTTGTATTAGTATTACGTGCTTGTGTAGTAAAATAATTTTTGTACATACTGATTTCATCACTGTTCTTACCAAAAGGATATCCTTTACTCATTATATATAACAAATAAAAAAAAAATCGAATTAAAAAAGATGTTTAAAAAAATTAACAATGTCATTATATAGTAAAACAAAAGAAGAAACTGACGCAGCATTTGCAGATAATATGTTGGATAAAATTCGTGATCTTTTAGTTGATCATAATACTAAAACTGGATCAAATATTCCGATTGAATATTCTTTAGAATTATCAAAATCACAACAGCAAGCTTTTGAAAAATTTAGATCTGGAGAATCAATGTTAATATTAGGTTCTGCTGGTACTGGAAAATCTAAATTGGTAAAAGAATTTTTAAAACACAACAAGCGGAACAATGATGATAAAACAATGTATATTACATCAACTACTGGTATTTCTGCATATAATATTGGTGGAATTACAATTAATAGTTTTATGGGTATTGGAACAGCAGAAGCGCCGGTTGATGTTTTATTAAAAAGATTGCGATATAAAACGTCTATTAAAGATAGGATTCGTAAAACTGATATACTAGTTATAGATGAAATTAGTATGATGTCAGCTTCTACTTTTCAAAAGATCCATGTAATTTTCCAAACACTTCGTAAATCAAGACGACCATTTGGTGGTATTCAGTTAATTTTAACAGGGGATTTTTTACAATTGGAAACAGTTTTTAAAAATCCATCAAGTGACAATCGTCTTATTGTCGAGAGTGAACTTTTTATGAATATGTTTAAAAATTCAACAATTGTATTACGAGAAAATTTTCGTCAACGTTCTGATAACGAATATGTTGATATTTTAATGAGAATTCGTAAAGGTGAACATACTGAAAAGGATATTTCTATTTTAAATACACGTTTAGTAAAACAAACAGATAGTAATATGATTCATTTAGTTAGTAGTAACAGGCGAGCACAAGAAATTAATAACAAGCAGTTAAATACTATAGATTCACAAGATCATCATTTTGAAACAATATATATAAAATCCGGAGATCAGGAAACTTGCGAATTATTAAAAAGAGATTTCCAATCTCAATTTGTTCAAAAAGGAATGGATATTCTTTCTTTAAGATCTGGTTGTCGTGTAATTTTGATAAAAAATTTAGATGTTGAAAATGGTTTAGTAAATGGGTTGACTGGTACAGTAAAAGAGATATTATCAGATGGTGTTCGAGTACAATTTGATAATGATATAATTCAAATAATTAATAGATCAGAATGGGAATTGGATATGGATAATTGTAAAGTTGTATGTCAACAAATACCATTAATGTTAGCATATAGTATTACTATTCACAAGTCTCAAAGTTTATCTTTAGATTGTGCAGTATTAGATTTATCTGATTGTTTTTGTAATCATATGGTTTATGTTGCATTAAGTAGGGTTAGATCATTGTCTGGGTTGTATTTGAAATCATTAAATCCTAAAAAAATAACAGTTAATCAACAATTGTTGGAATTTATAAATTCTGTAGAAAACAAGAAATAATAATAAAAAAAAAAAATATTTGTACATGTCATATGGAAGATATAAACTATCAAGTACGTCACGTAAAATCCTATAATAGTTTATATGATATACCTTGGAAAACTAATCTTGAACGTAAAGTAACAGTGTCAAAACGATTAGGTAATAAATTACGTATAGCTTTAGTCTGTCATCCTTGTTATGGTTTTGGCGATATTGTTTTTGCATTAAAAATGTATAATTTTATGAAAGAGTGGTATAATATTGATTGTACTATGATAACTACTAAGCCAGAACCATTTCTTAAAAATGGATTAAAAAATGTTTATTGTTTAAAGACTCCTGGTAGTAAAACATACATTGAATGTGAAAATTTAAAAACAATGAAAATATACAACATTGATCGTAAGGGACGCCCAACAGTTCGTGCTAATTTAAAACACGAATTTGATTTAATTATGGTAACTCCTTGGATAGGAACTGATTATGAACCAAATAAAAATATTGTAAAAAATTTCTTACCATATGCAAATAAATTTAACACAATACTTTTTTCAGAATATAATGCTCCAGAACCTAGTAAATATGATTTTCCAACTGGAATAGGCAAGGGTTTAGTTGGATTATTAGTAACACGTTTTAAATTTGAAAAAACTATATCTATAAAAAATCCTTATTTAATGGTACATTTAACGAATGATGATCGTGTAGATGTTACACGATGTTTTGCAAACTTTATTAAATTAATGTGTAAAAAATATCATAAACGTTATAATAAGTTGGATGTAATTATACCAAAACACATTTTAAATGACAAACAAGGATTGCAACGTTTGTTTGACTATATTAAAAAAAAGGGATATTATGAAAACGTTGTAATTAAAACAGATTCTAGTAATAATACTTCTAAAAATGTAAAAACAAGCACATTAACTTTGAGAGCAGATATTGGACCTTTGCCTTATGCTAAATATACTGGTTTGTTTAAAAATTGTTTACCGGATGTATTGATTACTGGAGATCAAAGTGTTACTGATATTATTAGTTGTTGTAAAAACTATAATATTTATTATCAAATTATGCCTTGGAAAACTAACTTTGCTAAAAACTTAGCAATTGCTTTAGGTAAAGATTTTATTAGAAAGGTATCTAGTTCTTGTGGTTTGGAAAAATTTTCAATTCGGACACGATTAAATTTAAAAAATGTAGCTAAAAATTACAGTTTTGAAAAACTTGGCAAACCAAAATTAGATGCAATTTTAGCATTCGCATTAGAATTACGACGAAATAAAGGTTTACAACGATTCATTGACATTGTTATGTCATCTAGAAAACGTCAAAGTGTCATTTCAAAATTAAAACAATAACAAAATTCAAAAGAATAACAAAAATTAACATTGATATATAAAACATTATTTTATATACTAATAGTAATAAGGTACATATATATAATATGGAAAATAATGTGACACGAAGAAAAGTTTTATTTAATAAATTTGTAAAGGGATTGGCTGATAATAAGAAAATTAATTTAATAAAAACAAGTTTATTAGGGCGAGGATATCAAGGTGTGGTTTATCTTTATTGCGATAAAGAATTATGTACCGCGGTTAAAAAAATGTATTTGGAAAATCGCCAAGCTAGACATTTAAAAAAACCTTATACTATACAAGCATTAAAATATGAAAATTTTATTGAACTAGCTTCCATGAAATTAACAAATGAATTAGTTTTACAAAAAATTTGTCCACATTTTGTTTTAAATTATCATTCTGAATCTACTCCAAGACAGGGTGTTTGTAACGATATTTATCCATATGCAAGTAAATATTATAATGAGTATATAGATAATGTACAATTGTATACGGAATGGGTAAAAAAACAACATACGATTTCCCAATGGTATAATGCGTATTTCCAAATAACAGTTGCTATTTTTTGTTTACAACGTCACCTGAATATGATACATCTTGATCTTCATTCTGACAACGTTTTAGTTCGTACTGTTAAACCTGGTGGTTATTGGAAATATACTATAAACAAAGTTGATTATTATGTTCCAAATTTAGGTTATATTTTTTACATTAATGATTTTGGTCACGCCTGGATACCATCTAATTTCCAAAGTTGGATTGTTCGAAGAAAATATAAAACAAAACGTGTTCATAAAAATTTTGATATAGTAAAATTGTTTACATCTACTCTTGAATTTTCAAAATCTCCAAGTGATTTTAAAAATAAAATTCGATACATGATAAAACAATTAGAAGGTGATTCAAATTTTATAAATATAATTGATGAAATTTGGGAAAATTACAAAAAAAAAAGTAAATCTAAAAAGATTGAAACATACAATCTAGATAACCAAGTAGATGTTAAAAATATTCCAAAAGATTTAAGACATCTTGTATTACAAGCAAAAACTACGGATTTTACGTAAAAACTAGTTACCTTACCGATCGACAAGGTAACAAAAATAAATTGAATTAAAAATGTAAATGTAATGTTATTGTATTAAAATGACATTAAATAAACTTGATAAGCTTGGTAAACTTGATAAACTTGATAAGCTTGGTAACCTTGACAATCTTGATAAGCTTGGTAACCTTGACAATCTTGATAAGCTTGGTAACCTTGACAATCTTGACAAGCGACTAAATAATTTGAATATGGGATATTGTTGTATAAACACTGATCTTAGAGCTCTTGGTATATTTACATCAAGAACTTGTCGCCTAGATACTGTTCGTCAACGAGGAATTGAATATATTTATGAACTTGCTGAACAAAATATAAATGATTTGCCTGCTATTTTCAGATGGAATTATCGCAATAAGATCTATTTATATAGAATGTCAAGTGAAATGTTTCCATTTGCAAGTCATCCTGACTTTTACAAAATTTATGATTGGGAAAGATTTAGATTACGTTTACAAAATTTAGGTGAATTAGCAAAACATTATAATCAAACCATTACATTTCATCCTGGACAATATAATCAATTGACGTCTAGTAGAGAATCTGTTGTAGAAAAAAGTATAATTGATATTGATATACATGCAAAAATACTTGATACAATGAATTGTGGAAATGATAGTGTAATTGTTATACACGGCGGGTCAAAAGCTGATGGAAAACAAGTTTGTTTAGATAGATTATGTAAAAATTTTCTAGAACTTTCTGAAAGTTCTAGAAAAAGACTAGTTTTAGAAAATTGTGAAATGGCATATTCTATACAAGATTTATTACCAGTTTCTAGGAAATTACAAGTTCCAATTGTACTTGATTATCATCATCATAATATTAATCCAGGAACAATTAAAGATGACAATCAATTAATAAATATAACAAATGAAGTTTTAGATATATGGAAATCAAGGGATATTACACCATTATTTCATTTATCCGAATCACGACCTGGTATTACACTTTCGGATTCTATTACAGCTCGTCGAGCTCATTCTGATTACGTACAGACTTTACCATTGGTATTAATTCAAACATTGGAAATATCAAAGATTAATTTGGATATTGAAGCTAAAATGAAAGAACAGGCTGTTTTACTCATTTTCAAAAATTACAAAATATAAAAAAAATTACAAAATATTAAAGTTTAAAACTAATTTTACTATTTTAGACAATTTATGGTAATATCTAGTGTCAACAATTATTATACTTGTAAAACTTTACATATTGGAGAATTGTATTATTTATTAGATACAAAATTTAACGAATGTAATAATAATAAACGTAGTTTATATATTACTTATCAAAAATCAAATTACTATACAGGTACTTTTGAAAATTTAATAGTTCCTAGATCCTTGTTTTTAGATGATGAAAAAAATGGAGGTATTTATGCAGTGCCAATTGTTATTTTGGTAAACGGTGATATTTCCATTTGTCATTATAATATTCTAATAATAAATTTTAGTAAACGTACAGTTGAGCGTTTTGAGCCTGTAAATTCGTATCATTATCAAAATTTAGATAAATTATTACAAATGTGTTTTTGCGAACGTAATTACAAATATAAAATGACACAAGATGATGGTCCACAATATTTTGAAATGTCGGAAATAGGAAAAAAAACATTTAATTGTGGTTATTGGGCATTGTATTTTTTGGATTTTAGATTAAAAAATAAAACATTATCATTTGATAAAGTTATGGAAAAATGTCGATTAATGTTATTGGAAAATGGTGCTCATAATACTATGAGGAAATACAAAGATATTTTAACAAACTATTTAAAACTAGATAATAAAACTGTTAATTGTTACGAATCAAGAATCAATTATGAATTTTATAATAGACGTTTATTAGATTACTATATCTATAAATGTTAAATGTTAAATTTTTAAATTTTTAAATGTTAAATTTTAAAAAATTATTATATCTATTATTATTATATAATGAGTTTTACGAAGAATAAATATGATTCGTGTTTTTTAAAACAATATCAGCAAAGTAACAGAAGTATTTTTGATTATATGGTTGACAATTCTAAATTTGTTAATAAAAATGAATGTAATAATTATACAGCACCATTTTTAACATATATTCCATCAGGAACACCAAATCTTAACGTTGATATTGAAAACGAATTAAAAGGAATGTCTAGACCTATAACAAAATGCACAAGTTGTAAATATCACCCAGAAGATGAAACCTTACCACAAACATCTAATTTAAAGTATAAAATGTATGACCAATATCCACATAATAAACAAGAGTGTAAACCAGAATATGATATATTACCTAATGGTTATATACAAAGAAAATAAGGTAATTTCCTAAAAATACCATGGAAATTAAGGTACTTTTCATGGAAAAAAAATTGAAATTGAAATTTAATATTTAATAGATCAAATAAGGCCTGCCGGTGACCTCATTTAATATTTAATATTTAATATTTAATAGATCAAATAAGGCCTGTCGGTGACCTCATTTAATATTTAATATTTAATAGATCAAATAAGGCCTGCCGGTGACCATATGGTACTAGGTATCTGTAATTATAATGGTAAATTTGAAATATTATATAGTTTTACGATTTTACAAAAAAATTTACACAATACAAAATTATACAACATAATAATAGATAACCATCTTATACAACAATTTAAATTGGAATATAATCAAAGTGAATGTTCTATATGCATTGAAAAGTTTTTAAAAAAAAATATATTATCCTCATTAGTAATAATTTTAAAATGCAAACACGTATTTCATATAAATTGCTTTTATAAGTATCTTAAAACAGTAATTTTAAATGAAAACATACATGAATTATATATAAGATGTCCATTGTGTAATGATAATATTAATAAATTAGATTTTCTTTGTTGTTATAAAAAAATGTTTGAAAAAAATTATAAAAAAATGTTGGAAAAGAATAAATGTGTAATATTATTCACCAAAAATATCAAAAGTATCAAAAGTATCAAAAGTATCAAATATACTCAAATTACCACCAAAAGGGTTAGAAGGGTTAGATTTATAAAAAAATGAATAAAAAAATAGAACAAGATTGACAATATGTATGATCAGACTGAATGTATTTTTTGTTTTGAAAAGTTTTCGCAAGAAAATTTACTATTAAACAATATTGATTTCAACGAATATATTATACATTTTTTAAATAAGATTTTAGAACTAGATTGTGGTCACATTTTCCATTTAGGTTGTTTTACCAAATATATTAAAAAAAAAATTAAAAACAAAACAGATCAAATAGAATGTCCTTTTTGTAGAAAAGAAATTGACAGTGTACAATTAATTAAAATATTACACGGTTTAAATAAAATTTCATATATCAAGTATGAAATTCAAAGTAAGTTAATTAAATTAAATGTACAAATAGGTTTACAAAAGTTTTATTTGTATTCTAAAAACATTTTAAATTTATCAAATAATTTACGACAATCTTTTGAATATCATAAAATGGTAGAATACTATGAAGAATTATCATTTACGTATAAAAAGATTGAATATATATTAAAAGATGTAAACAAAACATATTTGTATTTACATAATTAGTTAATTTGATTGTTATTCGTGTGATATTCGTGTGATATTTTAATAAAAAATAAATACAAGGAATAAAGATAAAGAATAAAGATGACTGTAGAACTTGATACATTTTACAAATATATAACAAACAACACTTCTGATAATATAACAAGATTCATAACAAAGTTTAATTATAAAATAGATGAATTACCAGATAAAGTAGTTTCATCAAAATATTTAATTAAACATTTAGGTATATTGTCTTGTGTAGAATTTAAAATTTTTCAAAATGTATATTTAGATTATTTTAGGTTTAAATTTGATAGAACGTATACTTAGATTATTTTAGAGTTAAATTGTAAGTCTCTGTTGTTATTAAAAATTGAATAATACTAATACTAAAATATTTATATGAATATTTCAGTAAATAGGGTTCGTCATTTGCAAGGTACTAGATTTTTTTCTTTAATAAAAAATTGCTACCTTTTGCCATCGGTAAGATATTCTTCTACCAACCAACCGAAGATCGCAGACGGGACTTTAACTAAAAATGAATATAAACCTAAATTACAAAATGCAGAGCAAGCAGTAAATAATATATTATCTAATGTAAATTTACAAAGCACTCTGCCTGTTTTGACTAAACATATAATTAATTGTATGGTTGTTAATGAAATAGGCGTTATTTCTCGTGTTTCTGGAGCCTTGTCGGGGATGGGAATTAATATAAATTCTTTAGTTGTTGCTCAAACAGAATTACACAATCTTTCTCGGATAACTATCACAATAAATGGTCAAGATGAAAAAATTAATAGAGCTAAAAAACAATTAGAAGAATTAGTTCCTGTTTGGGCAGTAATAAATTATATTAAAACTAGTACTATTTATCGCGAAATTCTTTTAATAAAAGTGTCTAGAACTGACCTTGAACCAACTAATTTGTCATGTTGTAAAAAACAATCTATAACTGAACTTGTAAAATTTTTTAATGCAAAAGTAGTAGATATAAATCATGACTGTATGATGATTGAATTAACTGCTAAATCAGATAGAATAGATGCTTTTATGGAATTACTTAGACCTTTTGGAATTTTAGAAGCTATTCGTTCAGGTGTTATAGCAATGCCTAGAAGTTATATTAAAGTTGAAATGCAGGTATCGTTAGAGGAAAAACAAGAAATAATTGATTCTACACTTCTTCCTCCTGGATAAAAAGCAAAATGTTTTTTTTAGAAATAAATATTATAAATACATAATACAAATGTCTATTGCTGGAACATCTACGATTGTAGCTGGTATAATTATATTTTTAGTTGGGTATTGGTTTTTAGGTAAAAGTGTTGGTCAAAATGAATGTAAAGATAAATCAGAAAGTACAAGATCAAATTACGGTGGTGGTATTGCGGGAATTGTTATAGGTATTATATTAATGATAGTTGGTTTAGTTCTTAATTTTATGCCACCAAAAGAAGTACCTTTGCAAGTTGAGTATGCTGACACATCTGTTTCGAGTTAATTGTAATATTCACATTCACAAGCAGAAGTTTCAGCAGATGTTGATTTCCAATTTCCAGTCCATTTAGGATAAGAATCTGGTAAAAATTTATTACACATTGTTTGACAAACGTTGTCAGCTTCTGCGTTATTCCATATAAAGCATTTTTTATCATCTAACGATTTTTCACTAGGGCAACCTACATATTTTTTTTGTAATGTTCCTTGGAATGAACATTCGCAAGAAATGTCGTTTTCATTTACTTTACTCCAATTTCCTGTAAAAGAAATATTTTGATCTGGATATTTTGTTTTACAAATACGACTACATTTTGAATGAGCATCTCTATTGTTCCAACTTTTACAATTTTTACAAATAACAAAGTTATTAATGCTTTTTTGTTCTTTTTGTTCTGTTGGTAAGGTATTTTGTAAATTTTCGCGAAAGTTTAGGAATAAAATTATTATAATAATTCCTGCTATTAAAATATATTCTACTTGCATTGTTTTAATATATATATATAAAAAAATACTTGGTAAATGTAAAAAAATACTTGGTAAATGTAAAAAAATACTTGGTAAATGTATAAAAATACTTGGTAAATGTAAAAAAATACTTGGTAAATGTAAAAAAATACTTGGTAAATGTAAAAAAAGAACCTTATCGATGACGAACTCGTTTGTTTGGAAAGCTTGCTATACAACAATCATAGTTTTTATTAAAACATGACAGGTCAACATTTTTTTGATATTCTATATTTTTAAAAGAATTAACAGTCCACGGTGGTGGAAAGTAAAGTGATTGTGATAAATAAAAATAAGGATTGGTAAATTCGCAAATATCACTTGCTACAGCTACGCAATCGATACTTTTTTGTTTATCCTTTTCTTTTTGTAAATTTGTAAAAGCA
>Ga0102859_1000122_pt1 | contig 16904 bp, 39 predicted proteins | sample Colrivmet1371B02_FD_78439 | JGI IMG/M metagenome (GOLD analysis project Ga0102859, IMG submission 78439) | Estuarine microbial communities from the Columbia River estuary - metaG 1371B-02 | ecosystem: Environmental > Aquatic > Marine > Intertidal zone > Estuary | place: USA: Columbia River...
AAAAGATGTTTAATCTTATAGGCAGGGCAATTAAGGGCTTGGCTAAATGGTTTAAAGACGCGGGAATGGAGCTAATTGCCCAGGCATTCACCCTCCTAGGCTTCTTTATCGCATGGCTAACTTTGACGGGCTCAGCTAGAGATATTGTTGGAATTGCAGTATTAATAACTACTGTAATTTGGCTAATAACTATACCACTTAGAAAAGACGATAAATAGTGTATAATTGTACTATGAGGAAAATATTCGCTATTGCTTTATCAGGCTTATTGATGATATCATTAAGTGCATGTTCAGCAGAATCTTTAAATAGATACCGCTATCCATGCCAAGATCCTAAAAATTGGGAAATTGCAGAATGCAATCCTCCAGAATGCGAAGCTACGCAGACTTGCACAAAAGATGTAATAAAAATTACACCTACCACACCAGAACAGGAAATAACAAATGGCTAAACAAAAATTAACGCCTGCAGATTTAGATGCCCGCTTAAAGTTTATTCTAGGAATAACACTTGGAAGCATTCTATTCATGACAGCGCTTGGAATTATTTATGGGTTGTTATTCGTAACACAACCTATTGGAGCTCAGTCAGAAAATGACAAGATGTTCTTTAATGTTTTAGGTAGCATTGCAACATTTATTACAGGAACCCTTGCAGGAATTTTAATTGGCAACTCAGGAGCTAAAGACATTATGGCAGCCCAGATTGCAAACAAAGAAGTAGATGCAAAGAATACACAGGCTGATAAAAAGCTTGAGGCAGAGATTGACGCAACTGCTGCACGTTTAGCTGCAAAGCCAGATGGACAAATGCCAGAAGAGCAGCCAGTTGATACAGATTGGGATAAAGACTAATGATGATAGATGGACCTTACGGACCGTATGACCCGACTGGAAAAACACAATACCATGTTCAGAATGTCCAATATGTTGGATATACAGAACCATTGCAAGAACTTTTAGACAGAGGAAGTTTGTATGGCGGATGGACTTTAGTGCAATGTTTCTTTGATGCCACACAAAATTCATTTGTTGTTATTTGGAGGGCATAAATATGGCAGATCAAGGTACAGCAGCTCGTTTAATTGAGGTTGCAACAGCAGAGCTGGGGACTATTGAAGGTCCTAAAGATAACGAAACTAAATACGGTGCTTTCATGAAGGCAAACTTCCAACCATGGTGCGGAAGTTTCGTAAATTGGGTGGGCTCCGAAAGTGGCGTAAAGATTCCAAACACTGTTTACACACCAGGAGGCGCAGCAGCATTTAAAAAAGCTGGTGCTTGGATTGATGTAGATATTGCAGATCCAGAACCAGGAGATATAGCCTATTTTGATTTCCCATCAGACGGTGTCGATAGAATTTCTCATGTAGGCATTGTTGTTAAAGATAATGAAGATGGAACAGTTTGGTGTATAGAGGGCAACACATCTTCAAAGAAGTCTGGAAGCCAAAGAAATGGCGGAGAAGTTTGCAAACAACTTCGTGCATATAAGAAAAATAAAGCTGGCGTTTTAATTTCAATTGTAGGGTTTGGAAGACCAAAGTTTGGTGCCTCAGCAGCACCAGCAAAAGCAGCAGCCCCAGCAAAAAAAGCGGCAGCATCTAAATCAAAGAAGTGCCCTACCTGTGGCAAATGAATAAATACTCTATTAAGATAGAAATCTCAGCAGTCATTGAGGCTTTTAATGAGGATGATGCTAGAGATTATGTCAACGAGATATTCGGTACTGATGAAGAAGTTCAATCAGTAAAAATTGTGAGCGTAAAAGAAAAGAGATAGTTTTGTCTTTAGTTATAGAAAGACCAGAAACAAATATTGTATATTTTAAAGGTGTAATAAAAAACTATCAAGAAATAATTGATGCTATAGAATCACTTTCTAATGACGCTGTCAGCGACTGGAGGCCCTGGAATGGACATGGGTCTTCAACAAGATATGGCGATATTAAAGACGTACGCAAAGATAAAATAGTAGAAATCAATTCTGATAAAGATAGAGCCAAGGCAGCTTTTGCTATTAATTGTTTAACAAACAAAATGTCTGAGTGTGCTATTGAATATGCAGATATATTCAATATAGATAGAGATGCTTTGTATTATGCCGTTTCATTGCTAACTGATCCAAGAACAACAATGGGAATAAATAAGTATGATGAAGGTGCTTTCATGGGATCCCATGTTGATTTTAATGAAGACAACTACTATTTGGCATACACTATCGTTGTTTATCTAAATGATGATTATGAGGGCGGAGAGCTTTACTTTAATGATTTAGATATAACAATAAAGCCAGAAGCTGGTAGTATAATAATGTATCCATCTTCTGCCCCATATGCTCACCAATCCCTAAAAGTTTTAAAAGGAAGAAAAATGTTAATAACTCATCATTGGCAAATGATTTTGCCTCCAAACGGTTGACATCCACTGTGTTGGTAATGTATAATTATATAGATAAGGCAATTTGAATATGCTAAACCTAACAGAGCGTGGAGTAGAAATTCTAATAAAAAGATGTAATAACTTTTATTGGAACAACTACGATTTAATAGCATGGGAAAAAAATAGTAGCGGATATTTTAATCTCAAGGGTATTTATAGAAATAATTCCTGGGGAATCGCAAATGAGTTTCCAGTTAATTCAAAAGGTATATGGTCGATTCCGCTAAAATATGTCAGACATTTTAAATAAATTAAATTCAGACCAAGATGCTATAAGATGGTGGGATTTAGCAGCATGCAATGGCATGGATACCAACCTATTCTTTGATAAGTATGAGTCTGATGTTCAAATGGCTAATGCAATTGATCAGTGCTGCCTATCTTGCCCAGTTATAAGCATGTGCTACAAGTCTGGAGTAGATCAAGATGAGTACGGGGTTTGGGGCGGAGTGTTCCTATCTTCTGGATTAGTTGATAAAATAAAGAATGTACATAAAACTAAAGACACTTGGAAGCAGCTAAAGGTGAAGCATGGTATCTAATGTTTATGACAATAAACATTTTAAGTATGGAATGAATCAGTGGACTGGTGAGCCTAATAAGCCAGTATTCTATACAGAAGAAATGAGAAAGAAAGTGTGGGAGTTAAAAAAGCCTATGTTTCTTTTAATGGATATAGTAAAGTATCCAGACTTTCTAGCATTAAGATTGTATGAAGATAACTTCATTCAGTTTGATGGGGTAGAAAAGGAAAAAGTTATTGATTATGTTAATAAGGTTAAAAAACTACTTGAGTCTTATGGTGTTCGAGTAGAACTTGAAGGGAAGCCAACAAATTGAGCGAAAAAATATTATGTTATTCATGCAACAAAACAAAAAATAAACTAAACTTAAAGAAGTCATCATTACTACCAATTAATCTATTTATGTGTCAAACATGCATAGATGATAAACTTGAGCCAAGGTGGGTAGTTTTAATTGCTGGAAGACAATTTGGCCACGAAACAGTTAAAGATTTTATACACAAAAGAAAGTATCTTGGCGCAGAAATAACAGCTTCTGAACTATTAATTTAGATTAAATATACTGTATAATATGATATATAATGGAAATATCATATATCACCATAGTGGTTTCAATATTAGCAGCAAGCCTAAGTGGTTTTGGTACCGCCATAGTTGCTGGTATTAGAGACGGCAAAAAGGAAAAAAATAGGCGGGAAGAGAAAGAAAAAGACCAGCTCAGATTAGATATGAAAGATCTTAAGATTGAATTATATCAATTAGAGAAAGAGTTAACTGAGTGGAAAGACAAATATTATAAGGCCATTCAGGATTTAATTGAAATGAAATCTGAACTAGATAGTGTAATAAATCAATTAAATCACTTAGAATATCATGAGATGCTGGACACAGAATAATTAAAATAGTACAATAGAAATATGACTTGTATTGTTGCTATTGCTCAGGGTGGTGTCGTTTATATGGCATCAGATCATGCTGCCTCAGATGATAAAACTGGTTGGATCCTATCAAGAAAAGAACCAAAGTGCTTTAAAGTTGGTCAGTATGCTATTGCATTTACAGATTCATTTCGCATGGGGCAAATTCTTCAGTACATGTGGACTCCACCAAAATACACACCGACAAAAACTAATTCTGGATTAGATAAGTTTATGAGAACTAAGTTTGTTGATTCGGTTAAGGCTGCATTTAAAGAGCATGGATATGGAAGCATCGGATCATCCTCTGAGGAAGATACTGGTGGAATTTTTATAGTAGGGCTTGAAGGTAGAATCTTTACTATAGATGAAGACTTCCATGTTGGAGAAAACATAGTAAACTATATGGCAGAAGGAAGCGGCGGACAGATAGCATTAGGTGCACTTCATGCTACAAAGAATCAAAAAAACCCAAGACTAAGGCTTAAAGCAGCATTAGAAGCAGCAACTGAGTTTAATATGAGCGTGTCTGCCCCCTATACATACATTCAAGTTTAGTGTATAATTAGACAATGGACATCAACGACCTAAGACCAGATTATTCTCATTCAATGGACGTACGAGGTGTTCCAACACACGTATGTCCATGTGGTTGTGAAGTGTGGAACCTTAAAGTCCTTTTTGATAATTGTGAAATTGCAACTTACTTTTTAGACATGGAGTGTGCCAATTGTGGCACACTAGCAACGGCGCCAACGCCACTGGATAGAGAAGAAGAACTATGAGAGCACAAAGAAGAATAGATTTACTTGAACTTGAACTGTACAAACTTAGAATTGAATTAGATATAATGCATGAGATTATGAGCAATGTAATTAATACTCAGGTACAAGCGGCGGAATCAAGAAATATGGATTCTGGCAAGTGGTATCCACGCAAGAACCCAAATCAGAACTCTTAATCTGTTGACAAACACCACACTATTTAGTAAGATTAGCTTTATGAAAAAACTAATAACTACTATGGCATTAATCGCCACAACAATCGCACTAACCGCAATGCCTGCACAGGCAAATCTGAAGCCAAAAACAGTTGTCCCAACATTGGCTATTTTAGACACAGCGCTAGACACATCAATCCCATCAATTAAGTCAAGACTAGTTGCTGAGGTATGCATTTTAGATTGGGCATCATGTCCCAATAAAACTAAATTTATGGAGGGCACAGGAGCATCAAGTCTTCCAATGAGCATGCTATCAACAAATAATTTTAACCATGGAACACAAATGGCTTCTGCTGCAATTGCATCTAATCCAAACATTAACATTGTGTTTATTAGAATTGTTGGTAATACAACAAAAGGTGGGCAACAGACCTACGGACTTAACACCCTTGTTAACGCTTTAACTTGGGTCAACAATAACAAGGCTAAGTACAATATTGTAGCGGTTGCATCAGCGCATGCTACAAATGCTCCAGTTATTAAGCGACCTGCAGGAACTGCGTATTGCTCTGCAACCCCACTTGATGCAGTAATTTCTAATTTGAATAACTCTGGCGTACCAGTATTTTTCCCTTCTGGAAATAGTGCTGGAAATGCAAGCATGAAGGGCAAAATTGAATGGCCAGCATGTATTAGCCAATCAATTGCAGTTGGTGGAGTTGAAACTTTAAATCTAGATAAGCCTCAAGTTTCTTTAACAAGTAACTATGACTCTAATCTTGTAGATCTATGGGGTGAGATCCAGCAACCAACTATATATCCTGGAAATGTTAATGGACATTCTTATGGAACATCTGTTTCCGTCCAGGTAGTTGCAGCAAAATATGTATACTTAAAGTCACTTAAGCCTACTTTTACATCAACGGAGCTAATTTCATTAATGAAGAAAGCTTCCGATCCAGTAGAAAACTCTTATGGACAAAACGTCTATTTGTTTAACTTGAGTAAAGTAATCAATGGATAGTAAGTTAACTATTCTTGAAGAAATAATCAAGGAGATTGGCGAGGAGTTGTACCAGAAATGGTACAACGCCCTTGCCATTGAAGATAGAACAGAAGAAGCATCAAAAGCAATGTCTACAAATGCTGGTGAGACAGCATTGTGGGTAATCCAAACATTTATGAATAAGTTTAATAATGCAGCGGACGAACTAAAAGGAGAGTAAGTTGATAGTTACAGACGAAAGCTTTAGTAGGGTGCTAGATTCTCATAATCTAGTCCTTATTGATTTTTGGGCTCCATGGTGCGGACCATGCTTGAAGGTGTCTCCAATACTAGATGAGATATCTAAAGAGCTTGGATTATGGGTCGGCAAGCTAAATGTTGATGAGAATCCTATCAAATCAGCAGAATACTCTGTAACATCTATACCTTATATGGTACTATTTAAGTCTGGTAAACCAGTAAAAACTATTACTGGGGCAAAGCCTAAACACATCATGTTAGAAGAGCTATCAGAATGGATCTAGAAAATATAGATTCAGATCATTTAGAGTTTGAGATATGGCTCAAAAGTGGTTACGACAGAGGCTGGGTATCTGATGTATTTTGCGATACACATGATGGGCCACCTTTAACAGATGAAGAAATGCAAGAATGGGAAGAAGGAGGAGATCCCTGCTCTTTCCATGTAAAAATAAATGCACTACATTAAATTTCTGTAATCGCAAAGGTTACAGAGGAAATAAGGAGAATAAATTAAATGAACTCATTTAAAAAAATCGCTCTAGCCGTGGTTGCAGCCATGACTTTGGGCACAATGGTAGCAACACCTGCAAGTGCTAACACCATGTCAGTTGTAGCATCCACATGGAATGCTGCAAAAACAGGTGGCGCAGGGTACGACACTCCAGCAACTGCTGGAACAGCGCTAACGACTGCAATCGTACGTCCAGTACCTGCAGACAACACTGTTGACAATACAGATGTTGTTCAGATCGTGGCAACAGTAGTAGCAGGAACATCAGTTACTGCAACTTCAACAAATGCAACAATCGTATCTGCACTACACTCAACTGCTGCACCAGTAGGAGCAACATCAGGATCATCATCTTTGACAGTTGCAACTGGTACAGGAACAACAGCAACATTTTATGTCTACACAAAGACAACAGCAATTGGAACAATTGTAATTACAAATGGCCCAGTAACTTTGACATACTATGTTCAGGGTACTGCTGGTCTTATTAATAACCTAACAGTTTCTGCACCTGCTACAGGTGCTGCTGGTACAAAGCAGGATATTACAGTAACTGCAACAGATGTATTTGGCAATAAGGTATCTGGTAAGTCAATTACTGCAACAGTCTTTGCTGCATCAGCAACACTAGACACAGCAACAGCAACAACTGGTGCTACACTTTCAGACTTTGGAGTTTCTACATTTAAGGCAACTCTTCCAGCAACTGGAACACGCTCACTTATTACATTTGCTCCAACAACTGCAGGAGATGCAGTTACAGCAGCAGTGGTAGGTTTGACTGCTCCAACACTTTCGCCATTCGCAGAGATTTCAGTTCGTGATCTAGTATCAGAACTTGCTGCCGAGAAGGCTGCAAAGGATGCTGCAATTGCCGCAAAGGCCGTAGCCGATGCTGCAGTTCTAAAGGCTGCTGCAGATGCAGTTGCTGCTAAGACAGCTTCAGACGCCGCAATCGCTGCTGAGAAGGCTGCTTCTGCTAAGTCACTTGCTGATGCTAAGACAGCTTCAGACGCCGCAATCGCTGCTGAGAAGGCTGCTTCTGCTAAGGCACTATCTGATGCAAAAACTGCTTCGGATGCAGTTGTACTTGCTAAAGATGCAGCCATTGCTAAGTTGACAGCAGATAATGCTGCAGCACTTAAGGCAATCAAGGCTTCTTTCAATGCACTCGCTAAAAAGTGGAATGCAAAGAACCCAAAAGCTAAGGTTACCCTAGTCAAGTAATTCTTTAAGGGCAGTGGGAAACCACTGCCCTTAAATAGGGAACTCATATGAATATACTTTCAAGGTTTAAAGAAGCAGCGGTTGAAGAAGAAGCCGTATTTATAGAAAATTATTTTAAAACAACATTTACATGGCAAAATGCTTTAGACTTTATATATAAGCAAACGATTGATAGAAACCTAGACCTTGAAGAAAAGGTTAGAAACCAAGATGATACAGTACACGTTAATGGTAATATTCTGATACAGCACCCATTTTGGCTTGCGCCACAAACTGGATTAGTTTGGGAAGAATTTCCAGAAATAAAAGATTTTTTACACAAAATAAATTTAGAATCAGAGTATGATCATGATTTTTCAAATTGTGAATATTATAAACATTGGGAGTCTAGGGCCTGCTCCTGCAATGCACTTTGGCATAGCGAAGGAATAAAAGTTTCTTTAGGAAAAAAAGCTATAAATGAACACAGCGATCCTTGGCCAGCTTGCTATCTACAATCCATAGGAACTTCTTTCTGGGAAATAAAAGAGAAAAAGTCAAGAAAAACTTATGAACTAAAAGAGGGAGATCTTTTGTTTTTCCCTAAAAAAACAACACATCGTGTTTGGGCTACTGGTCCTAGAGTTGGATTTCTTATAAATGCTGATGTAAATAAACCTATTGCTAAAGATCTCTGATGATGGTACAATTAAATAATGAATGGGATCACTATCACATAATTCAAAAAAAAGTTCTAAAAGAATTAATTGAAGAAATGGAAAGTTTAGAAATACCCCCAGACTGGAGACCAAGAGAGGTCTTAAGTTTAGTACTTAGAAAATTAAAGGGAAAAGAGGAATCATGTTAATTAAATTAAAAATGAAGATTATGGGTTGGCTTCGTGTAACACCAAAAGAAGCTATGTTTGAAAAAGTTATTACGGATGCGATTTTAGCATCAATTAAGGCACCAGCCAAGAAGGCACCAGCCAAGAAGGCACCAGCCAAGAAGGCACCAGCCAAGAAGGCACCAGCCAAGAAGGCGACTAAGTAATTGGACTCAAAAAGAAAGTCTATATTAAAAACCATTAGTTGGCCTTTTGTACATTTTACTTTTGTATCTGGAATAATTTATTTTACTCTTAAATATTTTACTGGAGAAGCAGAATGGGAATATGTTGGCCTATACGGTTTATCTTATCTTTCTCTAGAGATGCTTTTTTTCTTTCTTCACGAAAGATTATGGGCTAAATTCGGTGGGAAGATTAAGTAATTAATTAATGAATTCTTTAGATAAATGCGAAATAAAAGATTGTGCTGGAGAAGCTAAATATATAACTTCTACAGAAAGCAAAATGATTCAAGTATGTAAGACCTGTTATAATAAAATTTATAAAAGGTAATCGTAAAAGGAAAAAAATGGAAAAGCTAATCAATCTATTGAAGACCTTCCAAGCTAACTCGGTTGTTTATACAAACCTTGTAAGAGGGTTCTTCTGGAATACAGAATCTGTATTGATGCGTCAATCACGCATTGTATACGAGGACATCTATCTAGACTCTGAAGAAGGCGTTCATAACACTTCTACATGGCTTAGACGCTTAGGTGGAGAAGCAGCATATACGCTAGAAGAGTATTCGTCTAACCAAACTCTAGGTAATGTCAAGCCAGATACATATTGTGGTGTGGAGATGGCAATTCACCTAGTTCCAATTAATAAGAAGATGATCGAAGAGATTAAAAATCTTATTTCTGTTGCAAATGAAAATAACGAGTACGGACTATCATCTTATCTCTCTGAGCGACTTTCTGCTCATCAGGAGTGGAACTGGTTCTTGGAGTCAAGCTTAAAGCTTCCTCCTAATCCATGGAAGTCCCTAAAAGACTAATTTGTCACAATACAAGATTGGCGCAGTACAGATAGACGTAAATGGTCTATGTAATGCTGGCTGCTGGTTTTGCCCAGTTTCTTATGAAGGAAATCCAAAATCTGCCATTAGAGATATGGAGTTGGGGGAGTTAGATCACATACTCTCTCAACTTCATTCTGGCAAAGGAGACTTTGTTGATCCTAATTTAACAAATATTTTTACTGCTAACTACAATGAAGTTTTATTATATAAAAATTTTGAAGAGATGTTTGATGTGTACAGAAAATATGGATTTACAATAAACATTCTTACAAATGGCACCCCCCTTACTAAGAAAAAAGTTGATATTATAAAAAAAAATATTGATGTAGTTGGCGGAATACTTTTAAACATACCATCTGGAGATAAAACTAGATGGGCTAAATATGTAAATTTAAATGAAAAAATGTTTGATAAGATGGTTGACAGTGTTTTGTATGCTGCAGAAGAGCTAAAAGAATTAGTACTAGAAGATAGATTCTATTTAATGGTTAATGGATTAAACAGCAATTCATTAGTTGAAAATGGTGGGTGGCTTGATATACTTCCTGGTGCTCCAGATTTAAATTTAGATGTAGAGAGTGGAGATTTAGCACAAGAGGTCATTCTGCTTAAATCTTTATTCCCGTCAATTCAGGTTTTCCCAGCTCATCATTTATACGACAGAGCAGGCCACCTTGCTGATTCAGGAATAATTGATCAGACTTCAGCTATTAATAAATATTTGGCGGGAGAAGGCAAGAAGGTAATAGGATGTAATGGCGGATTAGGCGTAAGAAGCAGAACTAATGAATGGATCCATATTAATCCAAATGGGGACTTTTTCATATGCTGTGCCGATTTTGATTTTAAAACAGTTTATGGAAATTCTAACAAATCTACAATTAAAGATATATGGCTAAGCAAAGAGAGAACGGACATGATAGAAGACTCATACTCTAATATGTGTACCAAGTGCTCAGCGGCCATCTGGGGCTAGTACAGATGTGCTGGATATGTGGATGTGCAGACCACGTGGGTCTTGGCAATGAGAGGCCTACACAGGTAGAAGTTGATCCTAATCAACTAAATGATATAATAGATTCATAAGCGGAATACTAGTCCCGCTTAAATAAATAACCTATAGGAGCAATAACATGTCAGACGGAAAAGATTTAAACGGATTTACATCACCAAAGGTAAACGATTCAACAGTATGGGGTAGCAACGAGCAGTATGCAGCTGATCCAAAGGCAGCATTCCCATCAACAGACGTTTCAAACCAAGCGCAGGCTCAAGGTCCTAAGTAATATGTGCTTTGAATGCGGTTGCGAAAGCGTAGGCAGCGAGACTGGAATTAAAGAAGTTAACATCCAGGATGTATCAGATCAAAGGAATCAATAATGTGTAAAGATTGTGCATGCGGTAAAGACGAGCAAATTCAGTATGAGTCAGCTCCATCACCAGCTAACAATAATGTTGTAACTATCTCACAAATTAAGGGAGCGTAGTGTCAGAAAACGTTGTAAGCTCTGGAGAAGCAACAAAAAAGAATCCTTCTCAGGGTAAATTTAAATCTGGCGTACAGCCCAAAAGACCTCCGATGAAGATCGATGTTAATAAACATGGTATTCGAAGAGAAACTCCAGCTGTCCCACAAGCGCCTAGGAAAACTGGAAGAAAAAAAGTATAATGCCCCCAAAAAAATTTGGCAGGCAAGTACCTTTTAATGACACTGTTATTCGTGATGGCAAAATAGTTAGATTAAGAAAAGACGGCAGAATAAAAGCTATCGTTGGAGAATATACTCCAAGGCACCCTAAGAAGACTAACGCTTAATAAAGTATTAGCGTTGCATGAAGGTTAGGTATTTAACATTGATAATTAATGGCAATGAGGTTGAGGTGTTAAAACTTCATGATAAAATTTGGGTTTTTAAAAATGCTTTAAGCAACTCAAACGAACTGTTAAATCACTATCTAACTAATCATCAGGATAAGATAATTCCCTGGTATGAGTTTGGATTTCATATTTTAATCCCAACCTCTGGCAGATGCTTTGAATCATTTCCAAATAAAGATGAGTGGAAAGATTTTGTAGATGATAATTTTGATACTGACGACGGTGATATTAAAAATAACAAGTATGTTAAAGATTTGTTTTATGTTTTTCATGAATCTTCAGATGAATACTTTAAATCAGTTAAAGTTGATTATCCCAATTGGTGTTGGGATTCAGTAGATATTGCTTATTATAAAGATGGTATGGGAGTCAATGAGGCTCAAGGTATGAACTACCATACTGATTTTCAAGAAGAAAGAAGAGAAGATCCTGGTCTAAAGTTTGGCACGACATGCCTTTTTTATCTTAATGATAATTATGAAAATGGTGAAATTAATTTTATTGAGTTAAGCGACGACAAAGAAACTTTAATTAACCATGTTTGCTATAAGCCAGGAGCTGGAGACCTAGTAATGTTTCCATCTGGACACCCTTTTTATCACAGCCCAATGATAGCTAAAAATGGATCAAAAGCACTAATCAGAGCTTATTGGAGATATTCATACTCAGGATCCGATGCCTGGCATGCTGAAAAAAATCTGCATACAGAGGAAGAGTGGAAAGAAATTTTGCGTGAAAGACACAAGGAAGGCTCTTATAATCAAGGAAGGAGCCTTAATAAGTGGAACGAAATTATAATAAACAAGGCCAACTAAAACAGTTATACTTTTTACATATTCCAAAAACTGCAGGGAAATATGTTTCTGAAAATATAAAAAGATCATTAGACGCCAATGATTTATCTTATTACATAAGCACTCATCATCCAAACAACAACAACTTTGCCAAAAAGGTTTACACTGCTATACACGCAGGAAGATATCCTATCGATTTAGTGCCCAACATTGATGTTGCTACAATAATAAGAAACCCAGTTGAAGCCAGAATTAGTTATTTTAATTTTTTATACACCCGTGCCCTTTTTAGCAGGAAAGAATATTTAGAAATAGAATCTCCAGTAGACAAACTAAGATATTATTTGTTTGAAGACCCTAACTTTAAATTGCATAATAATTACCAGTCTAGGTTTATATGTAACTCAGCGGATTCTCGATCTTTTAGCCCATTAGACTTTTATACAAAATATTATGAAGAGATGATGGCTCCATTTTTAAAAACTGGAGAAGCGTTCAGTTGGTTTGTAGATGACTCAAACACTTCTAGGGATAACGCATTAAAGGCAGTAAAAGATTTTAAGATAGTCAACTCTTTGGATAGAATAGATCTGTTTGAAAAAAATATTAATAATTGGTTTAATATTAATTATGGCATAGATATAGAGTTTAACAAAGATAAGATCGTTAATGCTGGGATTTTTAACTATGGAAATGAAGAAGGGGTCACAACAGACTACCTCGTTTCCCTTTTATCGCAATCAGAGATAGATTTAATATTAAAAAATAACGACATTGATTATTTTATATACAGCTATGTGAGGGATAATGAAACAATTGAGCTATCTTGAATCTTTAGATAAAAAAGCAGATGGTTTTAATTTTAAATTACATAAAAAATATGATGTATCTAATATTTTAAACAATGTAAAAAAGATTAATGATGAATGGAACAATTATACCTTTAGGCAAAATCGTCAGTACTCAGAAAGAAGAAACCCTCATCTTTACACTAATACGTTTGTTATACAGTTCCATAGTTTTGATTGGAATTTTGGAGACAAAATTAATTCAGAAGTTAAAGATGTAGATATGCTAGATTCTGTTTCTGATATTGTAAAAGATCTAGAGTTAATGTGCGAAGGTGTCTCTGGCAGAGTTTTATTGCTTAAGCTTTTTGCAAAGAAAGACGTGTCTGAGCATACAGATAGTGGCGAGTACCTGTCTGCTGTTAGAAGGTTTCATATACCAATAATAACCAATGATCTTGTGTCTTATACAGTTAATGGAGAAACTGTCAATATGAAAGAGGGAGAATGCTGGGAGATAAATAATCAAAGACCGCATTCAGTTTTAAATGATAGCGATATTGATAGAGTGCATTTATTAATAGATATATTCCCTGGAATAAAAAAAGATAGCATTGACACGATTAGCGTAGATACTGTATAATATAGATATGAATAACTTTATTATATTTGCTGCAATTATATTTGTAGCGTGTGCTTATATTGGATTAAAGCTATATAGAGAAATGTCTGTAATCCTAGATGCAAAAAAAATACAAGAACAGTTCAAAAAGGACAGTTTTTGGGAAACACAAGAATCTTTTGAGGAGTAAAAATAAATGATTAAGCCGTTTGGCAACCTTTTATTAGTAAAAGAGGATAAAGTTGAAGATAGGACTACAACGTCTGGTATAGTGCTTATGGCATCGCTAAGTGAATCTAACCTTAGAACTGGTAAGATTGTAAAAATTGGCAACGGAGAGTACAACTACAAGGGTGAGCTTATTCCTATTACAGGGCTGAGTGTTAACAATGTGGTTTATTATAATCAAAATAGCGGAACCGATATTGAAGATGTAGACGGAGAAAAGTACTTACTTTTAAATACGAAAAGTGTGCTGGCTATAAAGGAGTAAAATTGAGACCTGCTTTTAATTTTAAAACAATTTTAAAATCTGTAACTCTGCAGGTTAAAACTAAATCTCCAGAAAAATGGTTGCTGATTGATAGAGAAACTGGTGTAGTCTACCAAGGCAGCGAAAATGGACATTGGGACAGACTTGACCCAGTAATCAAATACACTCCAGAAGGGGATGCACTATTGTAAATCTTCCAAATATTCCTACACTGACACTGATGGATTATTCTAATAAAGAAGTTCAAATTAAAGCTTTTACTCCAGAATCTTTAGATATTGTGCATGAGGACGCAACTCAGTCAAATTCATTTGCATTAAGGCTATCTAACGATAAACTTAATGGTGTTTACGTAGAAGTTGGATCATCTCATTATAAAAAACAAAACCACACTTATTTTTTAGAAAAAGAATTCGGATGGACTGGAGTAGGAATAGAAATTGAAAAAAGTTTTGTAGAACAATACAACAGGGAAAGATCTAACCCATGTCTACTTGGAGATGCAATATCTTTTAATTGGGATGCGTACTTTGAAGAAAATAATTTTCCAAAGCAGATAGATTACTTATGCATAGATACAGATGGATCTAATTTACGTTCTTTAATGAACATTCCCTTTCCAAGATATAGATTTAACACAATTGTAGTTGAGTTTAGGGAGCCAAATACAAAAAATAAAGATGCAGAAATTGATGTTCAAAAAACAATGCACTCTATCCTTAATAACTACAACTATACATTTATCGGATCTGGGTTTGGGGACGATTATTGGATTGACAATACCTCTTTAAAGCTTAGCGGCAACCAATACGATGGCCTCACCTATGGATTTTGGAATCAAAGGCTTAAATAAATACTAAATTTTGCTATTGACAGTAACTGTCGTATATTATATAATAAACTATAATGATAAATAAAATTATATGTAAAGTTAAAGGGCATACCCTTGTAGAAGCAGGCACATGCCCATTTACTGGATCAACATACCAACACTGCACCAGATGCGATCTTATGATTCCAATTCAGATGGCAGCATGAAAGAACCTAAGATTATGAAAATGGATTGGCGTCCATTAGGATATTGGCCAGTTTATAAAGATGGAAAACTAACATGGGAAAAGGATCCAGAGAATAATGATTGATTGGTTAGTTAATCGTATATTTAGATTTACATCTCTAAGAGAAGCCATCTTTGAAGAAGTACACATGTATGATCATTTGTCTGATGTATTTACTAATTCAGATTTAACAGATATAGCCTCATGCAGCTGGATGGAAGGCGACATGTGGTATGGCTGGAACTATGATAGTAACGCCAAGCGTTACTACTTTGATGACATTGGAAATAAATCTTTAATAGGTTTATGGGAAGATCAATGGTTAAGCAAGGCAGATGCCTAAACAGTGGTCAGATAAATCTCAATGGATCACCCACTGCCCAATATGTTTTTGTGCAACAACTCATCAATTGCTAGACTTTCATATACAATACCATGAAAATCAGATAGGAAATGGTACAATAGATAAATGAAAATATTTTGCGTAAGCTTGGGCAGAAATGGAACTCAATCTCTCACTGAGTTTATAAGATATCAAGGATATACAGCAACCCACTTTTATCGATTTGATAAGGTGGATTTGGGATCATTTACAGAAGATGCTGATGGAATAATAGAACACTTTAATAGTCTTCCTGAAACAGATGCCTATATAGATATACCAACATGTTTAGTTTTTGATAAAATGTATGACAAATTCCCAGACGCAAAGTTTATTAACATAACACGGCCTTCTGAGCAATGGATCGCATCAATGAAAAGAATGAATAAGATGATGGGGCACGACCATGAGCCATATATTTTTGAAGAAGCTTACTGTAATTTTTATTTAAAAACTGAGAAAAAAAAGATCCAGGATCTTTCAGAGGAAGAGTTGCTGATTATAAGAAGTAATCATTTAGATAAGATAGATCAGTTCTTTAAGGATAAGAAAAACTACTTAGAAGTTGAGTTGTCAGATCCAGAAATTGGAAATAAGATAAGATTGTTTATAGAGGGGGATAAGGATATCCCTTTTCCAAATTATGATGGATTCAGATCTACAGCATGAAAATAAATAAACTAAAAATACTTCTTACTCCGTACAAGGCGCAGTTTGATAGGTCACCTAGGCACATCAAAGTACTTGCCTTATTTTGTGTAATTTGGTTATCTACTCCAATTGACCTATTTGATATACTTTTCCCATGGGCTGCATTTACTGATGATTTATTTATTGCTGGAGTACTTCTTAAAATGCTTTATAAGCATGGCGGGATTCCAGAAGATAAAGTTATTACACCAGTAGAGTTATTAAAGAACTTATTTGGTAAAGACAGGGATCACAAGCGTACAGTTATGACCTATGAGGAGTTGGCTATTTCAGCTAAAATATTCCTGGAGCAAGTATCAAAAGAAAACAAAATTGGAGTTAGTTTAATATGAAAATGTATTGGTTTGAAAGAGATGATCAGACAAACGCATCCCTCGAGAGAAGGGTTAATGAATTAAAAAATGCTGGCATGGATGGTGTAATGTACCCATTTAATTCAGGAATGGGTGATTACTTTACTAGAATATCTAGA
>Ga0102859_1000125_pt1 | contig 16771 bp, 34 predicted proteins | sample Colrivmet1371B02_FD_78439 | JGI IMG/M metagenome (GOLD analysis project Ga0102859, IMG submission 78439) | Estuarine microbial communities from the Columbia River estuary - metaG 1371B-02 | ecosystem: Environmental > Aquatic > Marine > Intertidal zone > Estuary | place: USA: Columbia River...
AAGTCTACATAGTCTGTAGCTTGTTCAGCATTCTTAACATCCTCTGGTCCTTGTGGGGTGAACTCAACCACACGCTCTGGACCAAAGAAAATACGCATCAGGCTTGGCAGAATACCTTGAACAGTATCACGGACATCCATTGATACTACTTGTGAACGGCCTTCTTCTTCATCACCAAAGGCTTGACCATAATAGTATTCAGTAGCTAACGCACGATTACCACCAATGTCGTCATCAATAAATGAAATTGCATCGGTAATCTCAGCAGAGATAACGCCTTGAAGCTCCTCCTCTGACATAACCTCATCTTCTTGCATCTGTCCCTGCAAGGTTTCTGCCATCAACATGGGGTTTTCGTTATTCATATATTTCCTTATCGAGAACCGATATAAGGGAGGATTCCAGAATTAGTATTCTGTAATAGAGAAGGAATGCCACCAACATAATTGTTAGCCATCCCACCATAGGTGTTACCCATTTGGGGAGCCATAAGAGCTTTTTCATCTTCTTTAGGATTAAACGAATATTTAAATGCTGAGTTAGCCATGTCACCCATTGTAGAGTTTGGGTTGCTCATGGTGTTATATACATCCATAGCAGGAGCCATTTGTTGGCTAACTTGGTTTTGTGCAAAGCCACCAAGGGTATCTCCAAAGCTCATTGGGGCTGCACCGCCACCGATCACAGCTTCTGAGCCACCAACTGCCGCTGGCATTAGCGACTCCAGAAAAGATGCTAATAAGGCTTCCATTTAATCTTCCTCATCTTCCATGTTGTATTCTGTTTTAGCCATCATCAACATATTGGATTGATTCTTAGTCATCTTCTTAGTGATGGGTCCACCAGATAGCCATGCTGAACAGGTACGTGCGCCAGCGCACTTAAAGTCAAAGAGTTCGCAGTAACCTAGATTAGCCGCACCCTGTACGTCTTTGGCATAGCCATCAGTCTCTTCATCAATACCTTTTAAGATACAGGCTTCCATCTCTGGAGTTTGGATAAAGGCAGCGCAGTTACCACAACGCATGGTCTGAGCTTCTTCAACATCTGTTTGCCACTCATCTGCTCTCTTCATCCAGAAGTCTACATTGTCTTCATCTGGATTAGCAGGACCATAGCCTACGTTCTTAAATGCCCAATCACGGGCTTTTAGATTGGCTTTAATGTCATAAGTGGCAATAGGGCATTTCATATGTTTACCATTTTACTTTGTTTGCCCAATATGCAGCACTCATTTTGCCTTTGGCAATGTTTTGAGCATGACGGGCTTTAAATGCTTCGTTTCTTTTAGATCCATCAGGACTGCCAGAAACACCTTGTTGACCAAAACGAATTAACTTTACTTCATCACCAGACTTAGCCAATACTGCATGGCTTTTCTCTGGATGACCAGGAGTCCTCTTTGGTTTGTTGTAACCAGAGAATTCTTCTGATCCTCGCTTAATCATTTCTTTTTAGCAGTCTTAGCTGCTTGCTTAAAGTCTTTGGCAGTAGGAGCGCCTTTAGTACCAGGCTTTCTCATCGTTTCTTTAGAGCCGTTTTTAATACGCTCTTTTTTTGCAGCGATATTGGCATAGAGTCCAGGCTTCATAACAACTCCGTGACGCTGATTGTTGAGGCAGTAACTGTTGCGTCTTTAATAAGGGCAATCTTGTCACCAGATGCCACAGCAAATATCTCACTTGTATTAGCAGGAATTAGCATACTGGTAGTAACAGTTGCGGTTGGAGCAGATCCAAACGAAACATAACAATGGCCTAAAGAGCAAGCTACTCGAACATGAGTTGTACTTGCGGCAAAGGCGGTACTTGCTGCAGTTGTATTTCCTGCGGCAATTACTTGGCTAGTGCCAGCCCTAAATACATTAACGATAGTATTTCCATTGTTATCTCTTGTTAAAAAAGACATGATTTTTCCTTAAGTTACTTTTTGCTTTGATTGGTTGCAGTGCGACTACCACGTTTTGGCATAGCACGAGATTCGCTCATTGCGATAGCTACGGCTTGGTCACGGGATTTAACCTTTTGACCAGAAGAAGATTTGAGCTTGCCACGCTTGTATTCACCCATTACTTTGCCAATCTTGTTGGCAGCATCATCCATGTTCATAGGAATCTCCAATATAGGTTTGTCAATACTACCATACTGTGGTAATAAAAAAAAGAGCCACTTGTTTAAGGTGGCTCTAAAATGGCAACGGCAATCAGACTAGGCCACGGATCAACCTTTTAATCGGTTTACCCCAAGACATATTTGATCCCCAAGACACAGTAGCGGCATCTGAAGCAAATGTCAACACAAAAGCGTCAGCCATGTCAGGAGATTTCAAACCACGTCTACGAATATCATCCTTAGACTCAATCTTAATCTTGCCGTTGGAGGTAAAGGTATACCTTACAGTCGCCAGTTCAGCAATGAAATCCTCATTGTTTGGTATCTTGCAGTCCCGTTTCTCAAGCCAAGCCTTGGTTTTGTGCCATAGTTCTGCTCTCAGGTTAAGATAAGTACCGCCCATTGCAGGACTCTCTGACACGTTGATACCTCTGCATGGCAACTTTAGTTCTCTTAATCGGTCAACAACACCTGCACCGAGTCCGATAGAGTCAACCAAAATCTCTGTAGGTCTACTCTTGTGGTCACAGGCTTCGTACTGAGCCACCACAGCACCTGTTAGTTGCATAAGGTCTAGGTTTCTCCAACGCTCTAGGGTGTGGACTACGTTTGATTGGCGTTTACAGAGGACAGAAGAGTCCGATCCAAACCTTGCAACGTCTAGTCCCCAGACAATTGGAGCGTCTTCATAGGCTCTGGTATCCCGATGTTTGGCAGACTCAAGCAGTTCCATAGGGATAATGGTGTCATCATCACTACGTGGAAACTCACCTAGAACCCTGATCCGATAAGCATTACTTTCCTCGCCATATCGGGATTTCATGTCTTCTACGTACTCTTTACTGACACGGGTAGAGTCAATACAGGATACCCGTCTAGTCCACCATTCATCTTTTAGACGATTGTGTGTGTCAAAGAAGAAGCCAGAAGAACGTACTGGATTGCCTAACAGTATGGTTAAAGCGTTGTGGCCTGACATAGAACCAGCAGCAGCCTCAAATACTGCCTCTGGGACACCAGAAGCCTCATCTGCTACCAACATGACGTTCTCAGAGTGGACACCTTGTAAGGCTTCGGGTTGTTCAGCACGAGATGTTCGAGCAGAGATAAAAGCCTCTGTCGCACTCGCTTTGAGTTCTATCCTCTCTTGTTTAACATCAAGTAGGTCTTGGATGGGTTTGGGGAGTTCTTTGACCCATCTCTTTAGCTCGGCAAACAAAGCGTCATACAGTTGAGCAGAAGTAGGGGCAGTAACCACGACTTTTACGGGATACCTGGTCAACAAGAACCATAGCATTGCCCAAGAAGCCGTAGTTGACTTACCGACTCCGTGGCCAGATCTAATGGATATCTTACGCTCACCAGTAGCTACAGCGGTAAGGAAGTCTTGTTGCCAATCATCAGGCTCTACTCCCAATACTTCTTTAACAAACAAAACAGGGTCATTCCGATATAGGGTAATGAACTGGATAAAGGGGTTATTAGCCATTGTTTTCCAAGGTAGTAACCTCTTCTACCTTACCCATGTGCTTAAGAGCTTGGAGGTGTAGATCACCCAGACTGATGTTTACTTGGGTTTTAGCAGTGTCTCCGTAGTTCTCAGGATCAAGCTTGGAGGCCATCCACTTCCTTGTATCTACTTGGAGTCTAGCTTTGTTAACTCCACTGTTACTTGTCTCATCTGCTTGGTCAGCAATGTCTAAAGCCTCTTCTGCCAGTTTCTCAGCTTTTAGCTTACGTGCAGCAAGGACCGCATCTCTTCTCTCATCCGTATGGTTTATCCAGAAAGAAAGCATTGGCCTAGAACACTCTATAAACTCTGCCAAGCGTCCAATGGTCATTCCTTGAGAGATATGTGCGGTAACGAACTCTATCCCCCCAAGCTCTTCTATCTTCCTCTCCAACGCTCTACGCATAGGGAAACCAGCCATATCTTCTCCTTAATCAGCAGTATGCGGAACCATTCCAACATTATTCTGCTTAAAAACAGGGATGCCATCAGGAAATAAAGCACTCACAGCGTAAGCATTCTCAATCTTCTCTTTAATAGGAAGACCATAAAAGTGAACAATATATTCACCCATCTGCCAATCTTTCATACTCTGATTCATTACCTTTGAATCTACAAGTCTCACAGTATTCCTGATAGCCTCATCTTCAATAATCAAATTCCACAGGTGTTGCTGAGTTCTCCAGATATATTGCTTCCATATATCAAAGTCAGCAATCATCCTGTCTATATAAGCAATCGACTTCTCATTATTTACATAAATCATCACATCGTTGTTAATAGGCCACCATCCACCCCTCTCCCTAGCAACAACAATACTATCTCCATCAACCAAAATATCCTCAATCTTGATATTCCAATTGGTAAACATCACATCAGCACCAATACACATCAACACATCCACACCCAACAACTTCTCTCTCATATCCCTCATGCTCGGCACAATAAGCTCATTGAGCCTAGAATAATCAAAGTAATCACACTCCCACTCATACCCATGCCTCTTAGCATACCCAATCTGATTCTCTGACGTTACTTCACTCAACTCTTTGATCTTCTCAGAGGTATTGGTAACTATCTTAATCTTCATTTCGTATCCACAAAATCAAAACTCAACTATAACAAAAAATTTTTATGGATGTACCTTTTATTGTTGGGGGTGGGGGTAGGGGGTCTATAGCTTAAGTGTGAGATTGATGTGTGTTTCCATGTGTGTTTATGTCCCCTGCCACAGCACCCCCTCGCTTTTACACATGGTGGGGGTAAACCCCTAGGTGGAAACCCTAGTTCTACTGTATGGAAACCCAGTTCTCATCGGGTAAACCCCTACGGGAATACCCTTAGATCTACGGGTAAACCCTAGTGATAGTGAGTGCCCACTAACCAAAGGTTATGCGCTTTTTGCATAGTTTGTCTCATGGGCGCAATAGATTGCATTGTGTCGGTGTTCGTAGGGTTCTTAAATGTTCTCTATGCTTAGGCTATCCATGCCCCAGCCCTTACCCTATCCCCTTATGTATCCTATCTAATCCCCTTACCTATACCTTAGAACACTTGAAGCCCTTGTTATGGGTTGGCCCTTGTTTTCTTTTCTCAATTGTAGCTACAAAATCAAAGCATATTAGGGTTATCCCTTAAGGGTTTATAGATCCATAACTTAGGGTTTGTACCTAGTGTTTTTCTCTTTTCTTTTGCTATCATAAATGCACATTCAATCGGAATGTATCCAACTTAATAGGTGTTCACAATGACCAAATCTGAATCAAAAGAAGTCGCTAGATCCGTTCAATACAGCGAAGCTGGCTTAGGTAAGGACTATCTCGCTCGAGCCTTATCGGGCCTTATCCGTGCTGCTAGGACTACAAAATCCCAGAATGAGATCCTGGCAATAGCTGTTGCACATGGTGTTACATCTAATCCAGAATTTATCGTTTAAGGGGATAACATGAGAATTCAAGTAGATATCCGCTCACAGTACGGCAACACTGTTGCATATCCTATCTGCGCTGCTGCAAAGTTATTCGCTCGCATATCAGGCACAAAAACGCTACCCGCTCAAGCCCTTAAGGACATTCAAGCCCTAGGGTTTCACATTGTCGCTGTTAACTCACAAAACACTCTGGAACAAATACTATGAAAACAGTAATTTTTGAAGCTATTTTTGCAATAGTTCTATTTTGTGCAGCGCTGGCATTGATGCTGGCATATTTTGACGTTCTAGTTAAATAAGGGGATAAGTATGGCCTACACTTTAAAGCGCTCAATAAACGGGTTCTCATATGAGGATATAAAGCGAATCTATGATCAAAACCCTAATTTAACCCTTAAGGAATTGTCACGTTTTACGGGTTATGCGGTTCCGTTCCTTAAGAAAATATTACTTGAGGATCAAAATGCTTAAAAAAATGCGCTCAAAATTCCGTTCTAGGTGTTCACAGTCCCAGGCTGTGATAAATGTCGGGGATTGGATCCTATTCGATACAGCTACTAAAAAGGCCATATTGGAACCCGATTCCGACTCTATAACCTTTTTTGGTGAGCATGGCCCTAATACGTTCTATAGAAACAAAAACGGGCGCTGTATCGATGCCCCATGCTGTGGGTGTTGCACAATTTAATCTCTTTTTTTCTCTTTTTAATAGGTGTCAATATGAAAATTATCCCCATTGTCCCGATGACAAAAAAGCAAGCGGGTTCCGTATGCGGTTCTCTAACGTCAACGTCAAAAATGCCATGCAACAGCTATAGCCTACCTACTGAAGCTTGTATAACGGGCTTCAAAATGTCAAAAATTGAGGGTTCTATATGCTCAAAATGTTATGCAAATAACGGGTTCTATCGAATGTATGAGAACAACATTAAACCCGCTCAATTTTCCCGCCTAGATAGCATAACGGGTGAATTTTGGGTGTCGGGTATGGTTTCCCATATAGGAAAAGATCCATATTTCCGCTGGCACGATAGCGGGGACCTACAAAACCTAGAGCATTTTGAAAAAATTGTTGCTGTATGCATGGAAACCCTTTTAACCATGCACTGGCTGCCAACTAGGGAATACAGCATCATAAAAGATTTTATTGCAAAGCATGGCAAAAACAGCATTCCGAAAAACCTTGTTGTTCGATTGTCGGCTATGTATCCCGACAAGCCCGTGCAAATCCCTGCAAGCTTGCAAAACGTGCCAGGCATCACAGCATCTAACGTGCATACAAAAACCCCTATGGGTTCACCATGCAAAGCGCCACAGCAAAACGGGGCTTGCTTAGATTGTCGGGAATGCTGGTCCGATAGCGTTATATCTTACGAATTACATTAAAAGGCCAAAAAATGATCACTAGAAAACCAAAAGACAAAAGACACCTAAAAATCATAAATCAGTTTATGGTTTATGAGGGAATAAATGAAATAAATACAGTATTTGGGGCAATAATTGCCTTTAAAGCTTATTTAAACAGCCCCGAATTTAATAAGTATCATGCGGAGCTGGCAATCGATTGCCTTAGAAATACATTGTGCGAGGGTACAGTAAAAATTGAGGAATGGTTAGAAATCGAGGATCCAGCAGCATGAAAACGGGCGCTGTGGGTGTTATAACCTCTGAGGATCAAACCCTAATGGAAATCGATTGCATAGTCGCTGGAATGATTTTTTGTCATGCGCTGCACAATCCCAAAATGCATAAATGCTGCTATATCGAGGAATTCTGGGTTTTGATCGATAGCATTTAAAGCATTTTCCAAAATTCCCGCTGCAATATGCGGGTTTTTTTGACAGTGTTTTTGAAGTGAGCGCTCACATCATGCGGATTTGCTTAAAGCGCCTAGAATCGGTTTTCATGGTTTCAAGCATAGTATCCATGCACCTACCAAAAAAAGCGCTTAGAACGGGTTTTGTGGCATTCTAGGGGTATATTTAAACTGTGTCTCATGCGCTGTTTTCTCATTTTGCGAAGTGGGCGCTCACTTACAGTATTTTGCGAAGTGAGTACTCACAAACAAAAAACTACGGGTAAACCCTGATTTTGGGTGATTTTACAAAAAAGTGGCATTTACTTTTTACAAACCCGTTTTAACCAATTTTTAGAAGTTCAAAGTTTTTGAAACTTTTGATATTAGAAATCATTATTATTTTCAGACGGGGTATCAAATAATCTTTTAATCGTATTATTTAAGGCATCTAACTCGTCCATTTTTTTAATATGCCACATTCTCTTTTGACCATGCCAACCTAATACTGAATTAGTATGGCAGTCTTGACATAATGCTATGCAGGTATATTGAAGCCCTTGTTTGTAATGGTGAGCTTCTGATGGTCCTGACTTATCACATACTGAACATGGAAGCATCTTTACCCTTGCTAGGTGTAGTCTTTCCTTTGCGTTCAGCTTGTTGTTCATTGGGTTGCCCTGATTTCCATTCTGGCTGAGTATTGGTTAGTTCTCCAGACTTCGATCCTTGCTTGGGCAGCAGTCATTAGCCAGCGGTACTTCTCTTCTTGTTCTACAGCAGCTCTTATACCTTCAAGAACGTCAATGTATTCAGCATGGGCATAAGCAAAGGTTTCTTGTTTACCCAGAACTTGCGTCCCTGCCTGGCTCATCAGGCGAGCCTTCTTGGACTTGCGGAACTCCTCTAAGTACAGGCGCTCTGCCTTCGCTTGGGCGTACAAGGGTGCGGTGTCGATCAAATACTGAATTGCTTTGTCTGGGCTGCTCTCCATGAACTAATCTCCAATGTTTCTCTGCTAAACGTCTTATGCCTTCGGACAAAGAACCATTCCCTGCCAAAATTAATGCTTGCTCATGGACAGGACCAACCCTTGCTCGGATCATCCGTCCATTTTCGCTGATTCTCTTCCTACCAGCACCTTTTCTTGCACCGCCACGTTGTTTCATGGCTTGAATTATATGCTACAGAATCAATTTAGTCATACCAAAACCTTAATAAAACAAGTACTCCAGACCAGAATGCTACTAGTCCAACAAGAATCATTTGCCAAGCTTTGCTCATACGTCCTCTGTTTTGTAGTTAAGTTTGTGGCTTTGGAACCGCATGGCAGCTTCCATCTCCATCTCTTTAAACTGTTCATCAGAGAAAACTCCAATGATGTTACGTCCCTCAAACCAAACCTCTTTGATAAACTCGTTGTAGGTTGAGTCTTCATCTGATTCATACTCATAAACTACTGTAACAATCACGCTTCCTGCTCCCACAGTGGTATCAAATTCCCAAGTTCTTTCCATAATTAACTCCTGTTTAAAAGCTTAACTTTATCTATTTTTTTAAAGATTTATATAGGGACTTACCCTAAGTCTTCTTTAACCATTACCTCTACTGCGGGGGTTTCTGCATAGACTTTTGTAATGTGTAGGTTTACAACTTGTTTGTCATCAAGGTAAACAATATCGTTCATGCCATCTAAGAAACACTTGGCTATGTTGTCAATGTCAGGCTTCTTGGTTGGCTTGAGTATTCCTTCCAAGGCATCTTTACGCTTCTGCTTTGAGAATGATGCTGGTATTCCAACTCTGATATAAATTGCTACTGTTACAGGAGTGTCTAGTGGCTCTGAACTACCCATTGCAGCTCTAGCCATCATCCTGATTTCATCTTCGTAAGTTTTTGTCTTTTGAGGAGTGTATGTAGATACAAAGTTTCCACGTTTGGAAAACCTTGGCCTACCTTTGCCTACTGGCTCCCCATAGACTGTAAACATTGTCATGAATGTCATTTGTTAACCCTTAGTTTGTTCATGCGGTCTCTCAAATCCAAAGTATCTGACTTTCCTCTGATTCGTTCCAAGTCCACGCACACTCCCTGCCACCAGAGCAACGCTTTGCTTGAGCCAATCGTCAACTTCTTCTTTTGGTAGCGCCTCAACCACTCTTGGGCTTCGCAGTTTTTGAAGTGTTCTAATTCTGCTGGTGTCATTTGTAGGCCATTGAAAATTCATGCTTTTCTCACTTGCTTGGCAAACTGTCTAAAACTGTCAGGCATAGGTGCTGCCTTCAAAGCATCAGCCTTAATCTTCTCAAGTGCAGGGTCAGGCTCATTTTTACTCGGAACTGTGAGCCTTACTATGTCGGCATGGTTTTGTTTAGGTGCGTTAGTGCTTCTCACCCAATTACGCCAAGTAGCAAACCAATCTAGCTTCACACCTTTCTGACCTGCTTGGGCTATCCAATAATCCTTGAACTGGTCAAAGGTTTTAACAGGGCTAAGTTCTGGTCTTGTCTGTTGGCAGAACTGTTCCCATTCCAATGGAAAACTAAAATCAGAAGCGAGGCGTTTGCCGAGTGTCTTCTTCTCTTGGTTATTGGTTAATGGTTGTTGGTTATTGGTTGGTTGAACCTCTGTTGAACGCTCGTTTAACGTCTGTTCAACGCTCGTTGGATTCTTGTTCATCGCTCGTTTGAGTGCTGATGCTTTTCCAGCCTTAGAGGCAGTAGTTAACTGCTGTTTGTAGTGTTCAAGTTCTTTGTCACATCTAGTGTGATGCCAACATTTATTTTGCTCATCAAGAACAAAAAACATTCCCAACAAACCTTCAAGAACTTCTTGATTGTCTCTAGTTCCTGTCTTCATTCCAAGTTCAAATAAACTGTTTGGCAATGGCTTTTCAGAGTCATAGTAAAGCCAAATTAACTTAAGATAAATCCCAATTTCTTCATTGGTTAAAAATGAAGTGTCCTTGATGAAATCACCAATATGATGTTGATAGTAGTGCATAAAGCATCCTCGCAAACCCTCCAAAAAGAAACAGTCGGCAGGTGGGAGGTTCACTTTTCGGTTGGGTAGCTACCCCCAACCTAGCCGTTGTTTCAAAACATTGTATCAAATAAATTGATTGTTGGTTATTTCATTTCTGGGTTGTCTGCCAAGCAATCTTCTAGCTTGAGAGTTCATCACAGCATACTCAGCTTTGGTAAAGATGCCAACAGCATTACGAATGTCGAAAGGATTGAACTTGTCATAAGGGTCATCATTGGCGGCTTTCATGGACTCAATCATGTGGTTTTCTAAGGTGTACTTTTGTATCCAAGAGCGACCCATCTTTATCTTTTCAACAGTCAATTGTTTCTTGCGGATCATCTTCTTGCAAGCAGCCACAATTGATGTCCTTGGAATGCCTGTCAGGTTCTCCATTTCGTAGGACGTTAGTGGCCCATTTTGCATACATTTGATGATGGCTTCTTGGGTCATTTGTAAAGGTTTTCCAGGTTGATTGTTCGGTTGAGGTGTAATTCTAGCGTTCTGGCAAGCAAAGCTGTTACAGCCGCATCAAAGTCCTCTGGTTCGGTTGTATAAGCACCTGCCATTGTTTGAGCGTACCCAAGCAAGGCTTCAGCGCATCTTTTTTCAAGTATTTCAGTTTTCATACGCAAATACTACTGTTGTTTTTATGCTTGTCTATTAGGGTTTATCCTAGTATAAAAAGATAAAAAGGTGTGGCACATTATGGGTGTTGGGCAACTTTAATCTTTGAAGTCCATCAAGGAACACAGTTGCAATGCCACCGAAACTTGTGCTCAACATCGTGATTGCGAAAACAGGGACGAATTGCAAAAACGGACAATTTTAATAAACTAACAGGAGTGAATATGAAGACATTGTTTGAACAGTACAGAGAACAGTTTGCAGACATCCCGTACTGCTGTTACTGCTTAGAGCCACAAGGCGACAAATGGCATTGCTGCCAAGAAAACCACTTTATCGAATTTAAAGATTTAGATATTGAGGACCAAAAAGAAATCATTAATGCTGAACTAGACGACAATTTTTAAGGAAAAATCATGGGTGTACATAAAAAGTTAATGGCGGCAAGAATGAGTTTGCAAGAAGCGCCACTCAAAAAGTCAGGCCACAACAAGTTTGCTGGCTACAATTATTTTGAACTTGGAGACTTTATTCCCACAATTACCGAAATTTTTTACAATATCGGTTTGTGCGGTGTAGTGTCATTTGACAAAGAACTGGCTACTCTGTGCATCACTGATACAGATGATGGCTCACAGATCGTTCTGACAAGCCCTATGGCAGATGCCAATCTAAAGGGATGCCATCCTATCCAGAACCTTGGTGCGGTAGAGACATACACCAGGCGCTATCTCTGGGTGTCAGCAATGGAGATTGTTGAGCATGATGCGCTAGATTCTTCTCCACCAGTAAAAGAAGAGAAGCAAGCCCCTGTCATTACGCCAACACAGGGTGCAATGGATAGCATCCCAGAAGATGAACAGACTTATCTCAGAGAGTTAGCAATGGAGTTGATTGCTATCTGCGAGAATGAAGAACCTAAGACAGCTTGGGTAAAGTTGGAAGCAGAGAACCTAGATAGCGAACAAAAAGTCGCTCTATGGACTTTGCTTCCTAGTAAAGTAAGAAGTGCATTAAAGAATGCGAAAGGTTAATATGGAAAAGCGTGATAACTCAGGTGTTTTATTCAAGAACGATAAGAAAGAATCAGAGAAACACCCTGATTACAAAGGAAACATTACTGTAAATGGTCAGGACTTCTGGCTATCTGCATGGATCAAAGAAGGTAAGGGCGGTAAGTTCATGGGACTAGCCCTCTCACCTAAAGAAGATAGTCAACCAAAACAAGCCCCTAAGAAGGCAAGTTTTGATGACATGGATATGCCGTTTTAAGTTAATATTAAACCCGAGGGGAGAGCTGTGCAAAGGATTTTCCTAGCTTGCGGACGAGCAGTTTTTCCCTCACCCAATAGGAGTCAATGATGAGAGATATTTTTAACAACATGAAAGAATCAATGGAAAGATTCTTTGGCACTGAGCCATTTAAGTTGGTCAGGAACCAAGATCCTGCAACGAGCCATCAGGCTGCTCAGTTGGTAGACAGTACAAAGCTAGAAAGAATGGTTTACGAGGCCATTAAGAGCTTCCCAGATGGTTGTATTTCAGACCAGATACTGGATATGTATCCGCAGTACCCATATTCCTCAATAACAGCAAGGTATCGTGCTTTGTTGGACAAGGATTTAATTGAAGTTACTGGTGTCAAACGTGGCAAGTTTGGCAGAAATCAACGAATTATGAAGGCCAAGTAATGCTTGAAAAACCACCGCATTCAAAGATTAGTTACCCGTCTACACCAACGAAAGACTTTAAGTGGTCTTCTGGATCAGATGTTCAAGCAATCTGGAGAAAACATGGATGGTATCCACCAAGTGAGAAGATGCTGCCACCACCACCAGAGAGGGTTATGGAATTAAGAAGAGTCAGATGAGAATCTTGGTCTTGTTTATGACATAAAGTTGTTCTACGATTTAATTGCAACAATCGGTTGCGCTAGGAGAAAATCATGAAATTTGAGATGGACTTTGGTTATATTGGTAATGAGAAAATTACAATTGAAACGTATGACTTTGAGAAGATTCAAGTCATTCAAGCCTTTATTCAGTTCCAAGAGGAAAACGGATGGGAAGTTGAATATGAAGCTATTGACTGTGATGAAGAAGATACTGAAGATGAGGAACTAGCAACTTTATCCCTAAATGCCCATGAGCCTTTGTAGCCTATAAGCTACTTTGCTAGTAGGTAAAGACCTACATTTGAAAAAGCATAACCCGCATAGACAATAGCCATATGCGGGTTTTCTTTGTATAGCTGCTCACCAGCAATGTAAGCGTAAATACCACCCGTCAAAATGATGAGCCAAGCACTCAAAATGCACCTACATCAATTACTTCACCACGAAACTGGATCTGGTCTTCATCAAATTTATGGACGAGTTCGGGCCATAAAAGCTGACCATTGAAGAAGTTTAACACTGCAAAGCCTGATCTGTGATTATTTGGGTTTATCTCAGCATAAGTAAATTGTGGGCCATCAGTCTCAGCTAAAGTACCCGTATCTACCCCGTATCGAACCCCGTTGTAGTCGCTAAACGGAGTGACCTTTAGACTGTGAAGGTGTCCAGTAACTACTGACACACCAGCGTTGACTGTATTGTTGTGGGTTGCATGGATACCACCCTTGTATCGGTGCTTGATAATGACTTCTTCGGTAGGCCATACTGCCCAACAGAAGTCCCAATCTGGGATATGGTCTGTCAGCTTAAAGCCCTGTACTTCTTTGAATTGTGGGGCTTGTTGTGCAAGTCTATTGCCAAACCGAATATCGTGATTTCCCCATGTAAACAATAGCTTTACATTGTGCCTTGCTGCTTTGGCTACTTCCTCTATCTCACCCAACGCACCTTGCGTAGCTTTTAACTCTTGGATAACAGAAGTCTGTGGTTGGTCAGTCACATCATGGCGCGATATAGACGCTCCATCAAAGGCATCCCCGTTACATATTATCGCCTTGGGTTTAAACTGCTGTATAGCCCATAGAAGCCCTTTAAAGGCAGTTGTACGTTGACCAGGTATGAAGTGAGCATCAGAGAAGACAATGACAGTCCCATCTAGGATTCCAAGGTTTATCTGTTTTAAAGGAGAAAAAGATTTGGGTTTGTTTTTATCGTACTTAACGCCACGATGGTCACTTGCATGAAGTGCCATGTTATATTCTTTTTCAATCCATCTTCTACGCAAATGAACTGCTCTGTTTGCAATGCCAAGATGATCGGCTACTTTTTGAGCAGATTGAAGTTGACCCCATAGTTGGATAAATTCAGTATCTGTACACGTTTCGTTAGCACTTCCCATTGGAATCCCTTGAAAGTAACTTTTCTAGAAGATTAATAATCCTATGTTCTTGCATTTCAATCTCATCTTGAGATGATTTAGGGTCTTGTGCCACAGTCATTAAGTCATGCAGAAATACATGAAGTAACTCATGCAAAGCAGTCTGATCCAAAGATTCTTGGGTGATCTTCTCAGCACCAAAGTCTCCTAAACGATAAACAGCAAGTCTTGCAGCGGGAGTGAACTCCACACTAGCCATTGCTGATTTAGCCGCCTTAATTCCCTTCTCGATTCTCCAATCACCAAGACTAAGCACTTGTTGCCACTTTCTGACACTTTGTGCAAACAACTCAGCGTGTTCTGGCGTAGGAATGTTAGGCATTTCAACACCTTATAGCGTTATTATGACATTTTAATTTAAGATAAGAACAAAGCCACTTCAGCTTTGCGTCTTTTGACAAGCCCTGCTACCTCTTTGCCACCAGCTTTAGTCCACGACATGAAGGCTTCTGCTGCCCCATTCCAATCCTCACGATTGACCTTAATACGAATGGTTGACCTCTGGTAATTGCCTAACCCTGCGTTGTACGCAAAAGATACAACAGAGTCGAATTTGCTTTGATGGTTAACAAGATTAGGAGAAAGTCGAAGAACACCACGTTCAAAACTATTGATGTCAACCTTGAACAAATCGACCAGTTCATCTTTAGACCAAACACGATTGTCTTCCCCTTTAAGTGGATAGTCAGACCTGATAAGTCCTGTGTAACCCTCTTTACGGACGTTTGGGAGGTTTAATTGGTCTGCATACATAGCGTGACCCCACCCTACTGTCCAAATAGAGGCAGAGCACCGATAAGGCTTGTTTCTGTAGCCTTCAAAGAAGTGCATCAAGTCCTCACCAGCCTTGCTGATTTTCATTTCTTAGACCATGAGCGTGAGCCAAACCAGAAACCAATGATTCCTCCAAGCATTGCCATCTCATCAGCAGAGAAAATAATGTCAGTTACTCGGATTAAGTCATCCATGTTGTTGACCAAATTAGGTCTTGAGTAAACATAGTAGGCAATCCATGCGTTGATTGCACATAGCTCAAATATAAAGATGTAAGTAACGATAGGTCTGACAGTACCTACAAAGTTAACTACCCAAGTGCTTGCTCTTTCCATGATCTTTTCATCATGCTTGAGAGCCGCTTCTGTCATCTGGGCATCTGTCTGCATGGCAATCTGATCTGTACGAATCTCCTCCATATGCTCTTGAGCCTTAAACCCTTGAGCCATCATCTGTAGTTGAAGCTCTACTTGAACTTTAGCCAAAGCAAGTTCATGCTTTTGGTCATCTTTATTTTGGAAGAATTCTAGGAGTTTTGGTAAGCCAGAAAGCAGCAAACCGCCAAGTGTTGAGAATAGTGAGAGCATTACAGTCCAATCTTTCCAAGTAGGAGATTAACAATCTTGTCCGACAAATTGTTAGGGAGAAACTTCAGAAACCCTAAAAAATATTGAGCTACACATCCGTAAACAAATATCTTTAAAGCTAAATCAAATGTTTTTTGATACTCATTCATCGCCCACACTTTACTTTGGCGCACATATCTTGTATCTCAGATATGCCAAATGCAACAGCTAACCCAAGCAAAATCAATAGAAAAGCACCAGCAACAATAGCCATCTGCTCTTCTTGCTCTTCCTTCTTTTTCTTAGATTCTTCTTTAGCTTGTCTGGCAGCATGGGCATCTTCTACGTCCATCAACTGAGCACGTTCTTTGATCTTGTTCCAAACATCAATTTTGCCAGACTGCATAAAGAGCATCTGAAGCTCTTTCTCAAACTCACGGGCTTGCTCAAGTGCCATCTCAATCTGTAATGCAGTTCCCATGTTGGAACCACCAGACTTCTTGGCATGAACCATTGCCTTAGTAGCGGTACTTTTGGCATCAAAAAGTTTGCCAATCATAGGCGCAAGAGATCCTAAGTCTTGAGCTACCTGTGCGGCTTGCTTGACTACCTTGATGGCTGACTGTATGCCAGCTAGTGCTGTTAGAGGATCAATCATTTCTTATCAACTTTTTGCCACTCAAGGCATACTACTTTTCGGTTGTAAACATCACCTGTCCATGCCCACCTGACACATCTGTATTTATCTTCACTAGATGCTACCAATATAACAAACATTGATAACATTAGTAACCATTTCACGGATACGCCCAAACTATTATGTAGCTACAAAAGGCCACAAAGACAGTAATACTGACTGCTGCAATGATTGCAAACAGCCAATCTTTCATGTTATCTTGGGAGCAAGAAACGCTCAGTACCATACTCAGGCAACTGGCCTAATCCATAGTTTGTCATAGGATTAGACGTAATCCTATTCACAAGATTTGGCATTTGTGGCTGTGAACTAGGCAACATATTACGTTGATACATTGGGCTAGTGATACCCGCCCTGACTGCTGGCCTACCCATAACAGTACCCAACAAACTAGGATTACCAGAT
>Ga0102859_1000127_pt1 | contig 16717 bp, 17 predicted proteins | sample Colrivmet1371B02_FD_78439 | JGI IMG/M metagenome (GOLD analysis project Ga0102859, IMG submission 78439) | Estuarine microbial communities from the Columbia River estuary - metaG 1371B-02 | ecosystem: Environmental > Aquatic > Marine > Intertidal zone > Estuary | place: USA: Columbia River...
AACAATTTGTTATTTATTGTATATAATCTTAATTATTTAAAAATTAATTAATAACAAATTTCATTTATTTTTCATTCGATGCGTTAAGTATACAAAAATTTTTACCAATATCATTTTAATAGACAATATGAACAATAATGAACTGTGTTACATCACACCTAAAAAAATTAAAAAACAATTCGATATCACCTCCACAACATTGCGAAGATGGTCTGAACAAGGAAAAATTCAATGCATTAGACCTAACTCATCAGAAACAAATGGAGGTAAACGAATATACAATATTAATGATATTAAACGAATTCTTGGATTACCAGATGAAGTTACTCTCATCGAAAAAAAACGAATCTGTTATGCAAGAGTTAGTTCAAATCACCAAAAAGGGGACCTTGAACGACAAGTTAAGCTATTGGAAGAAAAATATCCAAACACAACTATCATTAAAGATATCGGAAGTGGACTTAACTGGAAAAGACAAGGACTTAAAACCCTTTTGGAACAGGTTCATTCAAATAATGTCTCAGAAGTTGTGGTTACCTACAGAGACCGACTTTGTAGATTCGGATATGAACTCCTTGAATGGATCTTTGAAAAACACAATGTTAAGATCATGGTTCTCTTCTCGAATTCAAACGACGAAGGTAACCCCTCTAATGAACTTGCAGAAGACTTATTGGCAATCACTACAGTTTTTGTTGCAAGAAATAATGGACTCCGAGCAGCAATCTATAAAAAATCAAAAAATAATAAAACAAGACAAGAAAACGATGAATAAAAATTTATCATTATCAAACAAAATATTAAAATACGTTAATTATACTGATATTGAAAATGTAAATAAATCAATTGAATTACATAATGATTTAAGAAATTATTTAAAAATTAAAAAAGAAAAAGATTTAAATAAAAAAAGAGACATTAAAAAAGACAAAAATAAAAATTATTTAGATCCTCGTGATAAAGAAGAAGCTGGTAAATCAAGACGTATAAGAATTTATCCAACAAAAACACAAAAAGAAACTTTAAATAAATGGTTTGGGTGTTCTAGATATATTTATAATCAATGTATTAAATTGGTATCAGAAAAGATATGTGATAACAAAATAGATTCTTTACGTAATAAAATTATAAATGAAGAAACAAATATATATAGACATCAAAAATGGTTAAGTGATTACCACTATGACTTAAAAGATGAAGCAATAAGAAATTACTTATTTAATGTCAAATCGAATATGGCTAAAGGAAATCATTTAAAAATTTCTTTTAAGAAAAAAGGAAATGAATCAATTTCAATATTAGCAAAACATTGGAATAAAAATAACTTTTTCAAAGATATTTTAACAACTGCAGAATTAAAAACAAGTGAAGTACTACCGAGGATATTATATACGTGTAGATTAATAAAAACAAAAACAAATAAATATTTTTTAAGCATACCAGAACCACTTAAAAACCAAGACCAAGAACATATGAATAAATCAATTTTTATAGATCCTGGTGAATATCAAATCTTAACAGGTTTTGACCCAGATGGATATGTTATAACATTTGGAAAACAAGATATAGGTCATATAGCAAGACTAAAACATTATTATAGAAAGTTGCAAGGAAAAATAACAAAAGTGAAAGATTCTAAAAAACGTAAGAAAATGAAGATAGCATTGTTAAGAATAAATGAAAGAATATATAATTTAGTTGATGATATGCATAAGAAAATTACAAATTTCCTTGTTAAAAGTTATAATAACATACATATTCCAAAATTGAATTATCATAATTTTAAAAAAATGAGTAAGAAACATAAATCGATATTTGCGAGTTTAAGACATTGTTCATTAATTGATAGATTAATTAACAAAACAAGAGAATATCCGAAAACCAAGGTATTCATAGAAACTGAAGAGTATACATCAAAGACTTGTACAGGTTGTGGTAACATTGATATTAATTTAGGTAACAAAAAAGAATACAAGTGTTCAAAATGCTATTTAAATATTTCAAGAGATACAAATGGTGCGAGAAATATAATGTTAAAGTGTTTATATAAATACTTTAAAAGAGCTTTTGTTACAGATATGTAATAAAAGCGTTGCCTCTCCGGCCATCTTTAATTAGGTGCAAAGAATGTATTGTTCATTTAATACATTTTTAATAGGAGCGAGCTGTTAAATTAATTAAACATTTTGTCTTACTAATCCAGTTAGAAAAATCCCTTACTGTTTAAAATATTGCTTGTAAACTTGCTTAGTAGTAATATTATTGTATATAGAAATTCCTCTATTATACATTATTGCAATTAAATTAAAGTGTATCTTGGAATTTGTATCACGTGACACACTGTTGTACGTGTTATTATACACATTTAAACCATTAAACATTTTAAAATACAATAATCTAAATTACTATTCAATTCTTTTTACAAATTAACATTAAGTGTAATAATCAGCTGTTTGTGATGGATCATATGGTCTTGTGTTGTTGTAAGATACAAATTTAGTAGTTGTATTAATACCTGTTATTTTTATGTTGTCTTGGACATATTCATATATTTTATCCGTATTACGTGATATAAGTACCATGTATCTTTTAATTATCTTATTAGTGTAATCATACATCATATTTGTCTTTGGAACAGCGAATATAAACCTATGTAGATTATTTATTGTATTTGATCTTAACATTACTGATTGTTCAAACATTTCTGTAACATTTGTAGGATATCTTTTATTTTCTTCATAGTATTCCTCTATTTCTTTTCTTAATCTTAAAATATTATTGGTTCCTTTTAATAATAAATAAAATTCAGAATCATTCCATTCTGATAATTGCTTTATACTATATAAAAATTCAATCAAATTACTATCAATGTATAAACTTGATAATTTATTACTATTGTAAATCTCATTTACCTGTTTCTTTGTTAACTTAGAAGCAATGGGTCCACTGCTACGTAATTTTTTGTCAATGTATACATTAACTGTCTCTTGTAAAACATTTAAGTGATACATGATTTGATTATTTGTATTTCCAATCGACTTTTCACTGTAACTAATGTAATTACCGACAATCCATAATGTAAATGCAATTAATATAATGATAAATCCATAATTATTTGGATATATATATGTAAATACAAATACTATTAATATAGAAATCACAATTACTTTCATTAGGAAATTCTTATCTGATAATGTAATATCACTACCCCCTTTTACTATATTTAAAATAGAATCCATTACTTAATAATAACTTACAAAATTAATATTAATTAATGATAGTTAATTAACTGTTACAAAATTAATATTAATTAATGATAGTTAATTAATTGTTAAACGAAATAAGAATTAGTATAAGGTGAAATAGAAAAACAAAGCATTAATTCGTTTTCTATTTCTTTTTATTTTGTATTTAAAATGTAAAAGAATGTCATCGGTTGATTATACAAGTATTGTTGGTTATGTATTGTTTGTTGTGTCTGAACTTTTGCCATTGTTACCTATACATACAAATGGTGTTTTTCATAGTTTTTTAATTGGACTTCAAAAAAGTTTTAAACAACCTGATAAAGACATTGAATTAGCTCAAAGATTAATTAATAAAAATCCTTCTGTAACTAATTTAATCAATACAGTATCAACAAATCCATCTATTCAAAATTGTGTACAAAATATATTAGATAATGTAAATGTAGTTCCCTATGTACAAATGTTATGTAATAGTCCTGAGTTACAAACTATTTTTCATGCAGCAAGTACAAATCCTATGCTATTAAATAACATTAAAAATCTTATTTTAGTAACTCATCAAAATAATTTAGCACAAAATCAATCACTCACGCCAACGCCAGTACCAACACAACCTAGTAATAGTAGTATTATTAGAAATAGCATAATGGGTGTTGGTGGTGGTGGTAGTAGTGTGAGCGTCAATGGTGTAGGACTAGGACTCGGAAACGGTGATGGTGGTGTCGGTTTAGCAAGTATTGTAACAAGTAATAATGTTGGTGGGAATTAACAATCCATTTCATCTGGATTATAGTAATGTAGGAATTTCCCATTTACGGAATGTTTATATCCTGTTACGATTATTTTGCCCAATGTAACTTGTAAATGACAATCATGACACAAAGTTGCTAAATTAAATTTCTCATTTTTATGAAAATGTTTATTATTAATAAATCCTTCTTCATTTGCGTTTTTTTGTTCGGAAATATGATGTGTTTCTAATTGTTTCGTACTATTGCAAATTTCACAAGTATTTATTATCTTTTTTTTATTATAAACACTTTTTTTTTTAGAAAGTACACTTGTTTTATTATTTATTAAACTATTACGAATTTTAAAAGCAGTATCTATAAAATCATCATCATCTATTATATTTTCAGCTACTTCAATACCATACAAATCAGACCCAGGTCCATCTTTTAATAATCTTTCAAATATGATATTTTTATTTTGTATAAGAACACTTAAATGTTTGATTTGTAAAGATCCTTCGTTTGTTAAATTAACAATTTCTTGTATTTTGGGAATACCATGTAAATGACTTGTAAAAAAGAATTTCGTACCATTATTTTTTAATTTTAAAATCATTGATGATACTAATCCCATTGCACTGTTACTTTCAGTTCCACGTAATGTTTCATCACCTAAACAAATGGTATTCTTACCACTGCATTGTAATATTTTTTTTAATCCTGCTATTTCAGTGATAAATGAACTCTTACCAGCATATAAATTATCAGTTAAATCAACTTGTGATATAATAGTATTAAAAGGATAATATTTAAATGATGAACATGGTACGTACAATCCAGATTGACTAAGAACTACACAAATTCCTATTGCTCTTAACAATGATGATTTACCACTGCTATTTAAACCATATAATAACATTCCTTGTGTTTTATCATTTAAAGAAATGTCATTTGGAATATATTCACATCCTGTATCTAAACGTTCTATAATAAGATGTCTCATGGCCTTTGCTTCTAGAAAACTAGAAGGCGACACCTCCGTTTCAGTTTCGTTCTTTACAATTTCAGGTCGACAGTAATTGTATTTCGTTTTGCATTTATAGTTTGAATATGTAACATCAAGGATTTCTATAAATGATTTTAAAACATTAAATACATTACTGTATTTTGTATAGTAATTTGATAGTATGTTTATATAATGTAAATTAATTTTAGTATTGAGCAATTCTCTGGAACTTATTAGTACATTTGATAATTGTGTTAATTCAGGTGTGTAAAATTTAGTTACACTGTTTGTTTGCTTTATTTTAAAACTCTCATACGATTTGTCATCGCATTCTTTTAATTTTGATAACAACATTTGATATCTGATTTTTGTACATGTAAAGGAATAACCTTCGCCGTCGGTATATACAAGTTTTATGTAATCACATTCATTGTTTATTTTGGAATTATAAAACATTCTTAACTTTTCTTTTTTTTCTTCGATTGTATTTATTTTTTCTTGGATAATATCCAATTCATTTATAACACCTTTGTTAAAGTAATTTGAAATTTCATCCTTTGTTGTATTTAAACTGTATTTGTACATTTCATTTATATTGAATGTTTCTTTGTAAGAATTTATATAATCGTACAATCCGTTTGTTGTAATGTCATCAGGTAGTATCTTTGAAAAAATATTTAATTGTTCCTGTGAAAATGAAGACATAATACCTATTATATCCAATATAATATGATAACATTTGTGCAATTTTTCAAATTCATAAGGATGTAATACATCTAATGCCATTTTACGATGTAATCTTTCAAAATCAACAATATCACCTAATAATTTTCCTATAGCATCTCTTTTATTACTATCAATACCTTCAAGTGTTTCTGTTAATAAATATCTTTCTTCGATTTCTTCAGGATTCTTAAATGGTTTACATAAAACCGAATGTAAATATCTTTTTCCAATTGCTGTTTTTGTATGATTGATTATATTGAAAACACCCTTGTCAATGTTTAACTGTGATAAAGTATCCAATTCCAAAATTAAATGATTAGATTCATTCACGATATTTGGTATATTTAAATTGGAAATGTATTTTAAATCATGTTTGCTCATAAAATTAATTGTATATATCAAATTACTTATTGACAATGGTGTTTTTTGTAAATTCAAATATTCAATCGGTTGAATTAATCCAAATTTAATGTGTTTATACACATTTGTTAGGAATTCATTTTGATAATTACTTTTGAAAAATTCAGCATCAGCACCACCACCACCACCGACACTTTTACAAATACGATATACTTTTACATTTTCATAATTTATTTTAAAAAAGTTGGAAATCTTATCAAAGTAATCTGGCGTATCAGACTCCTTGTCATTTGTTATGATTCTTATGTGAATTTCCTTTGCAAAATATCTATACAAAATTCTATCAATTTCATTTAAACATGATTCGATTTTATTAGGAATAAAATTAAATGTATTTTCTGTTATTTGTATGTCATTTGTGAAATTATTTACACAACAAATGGAACTTGTTATTTTTCTAAATGTACTTGCGTTTTTCTTATTTGATGTTTTCAAAATTGGTGTAATATCTAAAAGTATATTTACCAAGTTAAATGAATTGTCTACACCATCGCTGCTTATATTTAAATCCAATGGCTGTAAACATTTAGAATAAACAGCAGTCACGCCACGTTTAACTAATTTACCCTTTTTTTCCGAGCTACTTTCTAACTGATTCACCAATACAACAGTATAGTCAGCTTCTAGTAAAATCGGGAGGTATTTGTTTAAACATGGAACATTAAATCCTACAAAATTTGGATATGATCTAGATGATTTTGTTGTATCACCGTTTTTATTAGCATATTTCATATTTAAAACGCTTGATAGTATTCTTGCATTCCCAATTTGTTCATTGTTATTATCAATCTCATATACTTCCCAAAATGACCCAACAGCCATTAAAACAGCAGTTTTCACACCATACTCTTCTCTTTTCTCTTTGTAAATATTAAAATATTCATCGATCATACTATCTCGTTTGACCTTGGACATTTTATAGCGAATTGTAGTTACTTTTTAGTCATTTAAAAAGTTTATTTTTAAATAAATTACATCTATTTACATTTGTAAATTACATTTAAAATGGTATAAAATAAGTATTGTATTTATTAGCGGGATGATGAATTGCTATTACATTGTAATTATTATTTATTAATATAACAGAATATTCATTATCTAATAATAAATGAATGTTTTTAGCTAGTTGTGAATGTTTAAATGATGTTTTGTATATATGTTGATTAATATTTGGTACGTAAAATAAATTTAAATCACTATGTATTATTTTGTATATTTTATTTGCATTCACAAAGTTATAAAACATTCCACTTTCAGAATCATTGTGTAAAACGCAAATATTATTATTAAACATCTTGGAATATATATTGTACAACTGTCTATACTTTTCTATATTTGTTGTATTCGTTTTGATATTCGTTTTGATATTGATTTTATTTGTGGCATTTTTCATATTTATGATCCTTGTTAAAAAAAATTTGAGAAACATACACATTCTTTAAATTAATTCAATAGTAGAATGAACAGGTTTCCACGTGAAAAATGATTTAAAGAAAACACAATAATAAATATTAGAACAGTAGTAACTACAAAAGGTATTTAAAGAAAAGGTAAAGAAATATCAAATCAGACAGGTATTTAAAGAAAGTAATTCGCTATGATAAATATATTAAACGAATACGTGTTGTTGGATTTCTTTTTAGTATTTACTAGTTTTTATGATATGATACAATTTTCCATTATTAATAAATCCATTAATGATTTCTTTAATGTGAATAAGAAATATATTTTTTTACAGAAATTAAGAGAAGAATCTGATTTTGTAACTAGTTTTTTTGTTTACTTTTTTAATTTTGTAAAATCTATTGATAAAACTGTTAATAATTTCTTAAACAACAATAGTAAAAATGTACAAAATATGTTGAGTTTTTTTCCTGATAATAATTCACAATGCGAAGGTTTGAACATATCTAGAGCTGAATTTGTTGAGTTAATCCAATCCAATTACAATTATAAAGACATTTATCATTTCTTGTATTGTCCTCCCTGTTTATTATTTAAAGAAGTTCCTTTGATTGAATCGTGGTATATATTAATTCATAATAAAAGGGGTATTTATCAACAGTTGTATACTTATTTCTTTGATATTTTAAAGTATCATTTATACAATGTTAAAAATAAAAATTACAGTTTGTTTAAGCGTGTTGTTTATCATCAAATTGATAATAGTCATTTAAATGGACCCTTTTACGAACAACTATTTGATATACTTTATGAGATTGATTCAACACTATTTGTAAATGAATTGTATGATTTCTTTAATAGAAATCAAAAAAACAAGGATCATTTAGATAGTTCATATAATCACTTGGATCAGGAATATTATCATTATTATATTGATTACACAACTGATGACATGAAAATGTTATATAACAAGTATAATTTACAAGGAGTATCCTATAACTCAAAACATTTTAAATCATTGTTAAATTTAATAAAATAGTCATTAACTGTAATTAATTTATTTTATTAATTTCTTTTATTAATTTCTTTTTATTATATATATAATAAATACACAAATGAGGAGTTCTGATTTTTTCTCAAATCCATATCTTATGAGTAGTACAAAGATTTTATTAACTTTATACGCTGTACAAATTGCCCCACGTGCTCCTAGTTACATTACTGATTTGTTCAATAATACATTTGTCAAAATCGCCCTTATTGCACTTATCATGTACCTTTCTCAACATGACTTCCAATTCTCATTAATCTTCGCCATTATCCTTGTATTAGGTGTTAATGTAGCCAGCAACAGAAGTATGTTAGAATCCTATTCAAACATAAACTCAAATGATTACGCTCCTTATTCTAAAGAATATGAAAAACATGGTAATGCCACTTTAATTGAACCACAAGGTGATATCTACCCAGGATGTCTTAACACCACCCTTGATGATTTATTAAAAATGTTTGATAATAACCAACACAAACTCCAAAAGTCACTCCAAGATGCATTCTCACAACTCGTTAACGATAAAAGCTTTGTTGATATTGATGCCAAGGAACGTCTTATCAGAACAGCTCGCATGGCTGGATTACCATACAACATTGAATTAAATGACGAAAATGCACCATTCGTAGCAACCTTATTACTTAACTACGGATTCATTGTAACCCCAACATGTCAAGCCCCCAACAATTAATGTGATTTTAATAATTAAGTAATCAAAAATAAGTAAAGTAATATAATATATAATTTTTGTATATTATATTCCTGTAACTAACAACTAACAAGACTGTTTACTCAATTGTACTTTAATACTCCGTTGTTTACAATCAAGGTTTTAATATCATTTACATTCAATAAAGTTTTAAATTCATTCCAACTGTTCACTTCTGGACTGGTTACACATTTTTTGATAATTTTCTTATAAAACTGCTTTTGTAAAACACGTAATAATTCAACATTGTGAAGAATAACTGATGATTTTATTAATGTATCATCGTGTTTTACATCGATATTAATTGATGATGAAATAAATATAAACTGATTTAATATAGATCTAGATTCCACCATTTTATATGTTTTCTTAAATAATTCCTCATCAGTTTGTATGTAATCGTAATCTATTATATATAATTGTTTTAATGTATTACTATTATCCTTATCACTTAATGATTTAGAAAAACTAAACTTGTTAAAATATGAATAAGGATTCTCTAATAATATTTTCTTATAGTCCTTTTTATTATCAGGATTTATTACAAATTTAACATTATTGTTATAAATTTCCTCAATATTCTTTATATAACTATTTTTATTTATGTTGTAAAGAATCTTCATAAGTAATTCAATATTGTCATTCATGTCATAGTTCGCTATGAATAAATTATTTTTTAAAATTTGTCCAGAATTAAACTTGAATCTTTTTAATTTTAAATGATTATTATCCGAATTTGTATTTTCACTAGGAATTCCTACATTGTTAATCTCTTTTTTACATGATACTTTATCAGATTCCTCGCCAGATACTTCGCCAGATACCTCGACAGATACCTGATCTGAATCACAGTCAGAAATACATCCAGATTCACCACTTGAGTTTCTACTAGAAACCTTGCTAGAAATCTTATCAGATTCACTACTGGAGTTTCTAGATGAAACCTTGCTGGAAATCTTATCAGAAGCACTTGAATTTCTACTAGAAACCTTGCTTGAAATCTTATCAGAATCGCTTGAATTTCTACTAGAAACCTTGCTGGAAATCTTATCAGAAGCACTTGAATTTCTACTAGAAACCTTGCTGGAAATCTTATCAGAATCACTGGAGTTTCTAGATGAAACCTTGCTGGAAATCTTATCAGATTCACTACCGGAGTTTCTAGATGAAACCTTGCTGGAAATCTTGTCAGATTCACTTGAATTTCTACTAGACACCTTGCTAGATACCTTACTTGATACCTTGCTAGAAATCTTATCAGAAGTGCTAGAGTTTCTAGATGAAACCTTACTAGAAATTTTATCAGAAGTGCTAGAGTTTCTAGATGAAACCTTGCTAGAAATCTTATCAGAATCACCATCAGAATCGTTACTAGACACACTTAAACTTTTACTTGGTGTATTACTCTTGTGTCTACTAGTATTTCTACTCGAGATTTTAATAGAATCTGATTTAGCATCAGACTCAACTGTGTGATTTTTAAATTTTTGAATAAAAATTTGATCAAGTTGTTTTATATTGTTTTCTTGTGGTGAAATAACTTCGTTTTTGATAACTTCGTTTTTGATTGCTTCGTTTTTGATAACTTCGTTTTTTATATCGAGTTGAATGTCATCTGTTTGTTGAGAAAATGACTTTTTTCTAATAATAGGGATTGGTTTAGATGTTTGTTTAGGGGGTGGTGTAAGCTTTGGTGTAGGTGGTGGTTTAGGAATTTGTTTCGGTTTATCATCTAATTTTTTTTTTGAAACAAAGAAACTACTCAAAAAGGATTCCATTATATAAGTGTCATTAAAAGATTAATATAAAATAAACGAAATTTCATGTTTAATTCCAAAGTAGTTCGTATGGAAGTACATTATCACTGTCAAATGACTTTCTAATTATATATTTATCAACTGGTTTTGTATTCGCTTTATAACTTCTTTTTTCTTTTAAAACAGTATCTAAATTTCTTATGTAATTAATTATATTCTCATCTAGGTAAGGTAATCTGATTTCAAAACCATGTGAATTATTTTTGTTTTTGTAATTCCCTTTAAGTTTATTATTCCAAACGTCATTGAACCCAACACTTGAAACAAGAACCTTTAAATTAATATCCTTTAAATTATCTTTAATATATTTGAAAACACATTCGTATTCATTATCAGAATTATCCTTGTTATTAAGACTATATATATCATTTTTTTGTAATACAACAATGTGAAATTGTAGTTTTGAAGAATTGTATTTATTTTCTAAAAATGTAATAAATGTTTTATAAATAGCAATTCTATTACTTGTTGAAACTTCATCTTCTGACACATTGAAAAAAATATGAATATTATTATCATTTGATTTGTTACATTCTAACATTAAACTTGTTAATAAATAACTATCAAATAAATATCTATTATCAAATAATATACCAAAATTACCTGTATAACATCTCGATGAACATGCGTCGCAAAATAATTTTTTTATATTGTCATAAATAATACTCAACGACTGTGGATCAGTTTTAGTACTAAGTGAAATTGATTTTGTTAAAGGAGCATAATCAGTATATCTAGTAAAGTTTTTATTATGATAAGACCAATATGTACCTGGTGGAACCTCGGTTATATTATAATTTTTGTCATTTGTTATAAATTCTGGTATACTTATCATATCAGATGTAAACATGAAAAAATTATTTTTTACATTATTAATATACCATAAAGGACGTACACCTCGTTTATCACGAGCACAAAAGATATTCATTGTTTTTAAAATAAATGTATTTGTATTTTCTGTTAAAACTAAACTGAAATCCCCATTTAACATATTTAATGTTTTTTCAATACCGTATTTTATATACAATGGTAATATAACTTCAACATCACATGACGATTGAATATCCTTTTCAGAAAATTCCTCAGATTCTATTAATTGTGCATAATTATAAATAGCACCATCACATAATAACTTTCTTTTTGGTCTTGATTTTAAATCAGGATACCATTTTACTTGATGAGATATAGGATCCTCAAACGGTTGATGACCATCGTATGATTCATCATTGATACTTAACCTATGATAATTATAAATAAATGTATGTGTTAAATAAGTAGCTAACTCTGAACGTGTTAAATGCATCTTAAGAAGATCCTTTGATATTTTATTTATATTTTGAGAATGTTCAATAGTATAAGAAGTATTATCAGGACCCTTTTCTTTCATTTTTAAGAATCCTTCTGTAAATTTCATATTGTAAATTTGATAAGTTTCATCATATATAATAAATGTTAATGCACCCATTGTAGTGATTTATCTGTATAATGTAATGTTACTTGCATTATACAACTAAAGAAATTATGTTTTTTAAACATAATACAACATAATGTAATTAATTCAATTAAAACCGTTACAAGTCTTTGAAATTCATTAGATTGCGTTTTTATTTTTAACAATGATTTCATAAATATCAGTGTATTTTTGTTTTAGTAAAATCTTATCACTTTTTGATATTTTTTTCAGATTTAATTGTAATTTTATTTTTTCAAAACATAAGTCCTGGAATTTTGCATCTATAATATCATTTTCTTTTTTATTTTTAATCAAGAATGTTAATATATATTCATTGATATTTTGTTCATTTTCTTTTGAGAAAATACTAACTGATTCAACTGCTTTCTTAATGACACTTGGCTTTGTTTTTACTTTGAAATCACCATCAATATATTCAATTAAAACCGAATCTATCATACCTGACTTAATATTCCATTTGATAGAATTGTATTTTAATAATTTATTTTTAAAGGACTCCTTTAAGAAATTTGATAATTTTTCAATATTCTCTTCTTTGAATTCTTGTAAAGGTTTCTTTCTTGAAATATAATATCTAGCAAATGAATGGAATCTGTCACATTGTTCTTCAAATGTTAACAACGACCATTTTTTAAAGAACTTTCCTTGTTGAACAAATGTATCAGTTTCTTTTGTTTTTAAGAATGACACCAATTCATTATTTAAATGTTTCGTTGTGTTTTTTAAATATTTCAATGAATTAGTTAAATTCTGTTTAATTAATATGTATTTATCCAAATATTCCTTAAAGTTTTTAGTTAATAAATCATTGTATATACTAAGAGTTTTATTAACACTACCACTATTGTCATTGTAATTAATAATAATTTGTGTATCTAATTTATGTGATACATACTCATGAATATGAATATGTGTATTATTGTATAATTTACTAAACAAATAAATGATTTCTTTGTATTTTTCCTTTATTTTTTTGGATTTTAATTTTGATGCATTATATTCATATAATAATATAAGTGCATCATTGTATACTTGTTTTTGAACAGTATTTAATGTAACATTAATAATATTCTCAATGTCATTCTCTGTTGATTCCTTTTGTAATGTATATGACTTAATATCAGATTGATTTATTAAAGTATTATACAAATCATAGTAAACTTGTCCATTGTCACGTTGAGAGTTTAACCATTCTTTTCTTTTTTCAATTACTTCATCTTTATTAGAAGATGTAATATTTATATGTGGACAACGCCCGTATTTTTTAATAACACTATCATGTAAAAATAACATACCAGGAATTTCTTTGCAATCGTTATTTATGTATTCTTGATGTTCAGAATTACCGTTATTATTTCCAATAGCACCATCACCGTTTGTTTCAGATGAAAGATTTAATGTTGCAGATTCAATATGCAAATTATATAAATATTTCTGTAAATCATTTAATAAATTTTCTTGTTCATTTTCTAAAACGATATATTCGGTATTTTTTGTATAATCACCTAAATTATCATTGTCATCGTATGATTGTTTAATAATTGATTTTTTGTCTAAGATTTCTTGTATTTTTTGTTTAATTAATCCAATTGTAAGTTGAAGTGTATTTTTCATTGTTAATACAAAATTACAATTACTAATAAAATGATAGGAATTCAATTTTTAACTTTAACGCTTAATTATTTTTTTATTTTATAATTGTATTATAAGAAAGTTTTTATATGTTACCTGATAAATTGTTAATTAATTTAAGAATTTTAAGCAAAATACAAAAAAATGGTAGAATAACAAAAAGTAATGAAGGAATTATTAATTTAGAAAATACAGCCTTGTACAAGGGTGTAAAGAGATTCCTTTACAATGACAGTAGAAAACAAAGTGTTTTTGAAATTAACAGTATCATAGAAGAAACATCTGTTACATTTAATCATTTAATTAACAATAAATACATGAATAAAACTTATCAAAATACATCAGAATTTATTAAAAACTTGGAAATGATTAATTTGTTATTAAAGGAAGTAAATGATGCAAAATTAGGTGTTGAAAATTTAAGATTTACCTATCGTAATGACCAAAATATAATATCACAACTTGATATTATCATTTTAAAAATAAATAGTATTATAAGAGATATTACTTATCAATTAGAAAGCAATGGTATTAATGAAATTACTTTAATGAAAGTGACTGAAGATGAAGAATAAAATAATAATTAAGTACATTTAGTAAATTTAAATATTCTTAATTAATATTAATGAATATACCGCAACCTGTTCCAGTGTCACCTGATTATTTCAATGTCAAAAATACAACGATAAACGCAACAACAGATGATATCAAGAACCCTGTTAATATTTTACAACAGGAAAAAAGTAAAATAACAACAAATCCTCTTATTACAGGTACGTCCGCACCTACACCAACGAAAACATCTGTGTCTGCGCTTTCTTCAGTTGTATCTCATCAAAAAAGTAATATTGTTACAAATGCATTTATAAGAGATGAGCAAAAACAAATGGAAATAAATTCCTTAGAAAACGAAGTAAATGATATTATTATTAAAAATTACAACGACAATATTACCAGTAGTATTAGTAATTTAAGTTTATCAGAAATAAATGCAAATATTAGCAAATCGTGTATTGGTATATTAGATGATATATTTGATAAACCTAAAAGTACAACATGGGGTGAATATATTCAAATTATTTTGAAAAAAGACCAAAGGTATACATATATAGGATTTTTACTTATATTTATTGCATTTTATATTTTATTGGTTTCAAATTAGCGTGGTGGAAAATAGGGACTACGTCGTAAATTACAAATTGAAAACTTGTGTGCGAAATTTTGCTAATAATTATAAATAAAACTCATAACAAAACCATGAAAACACGTGTTATTAATTTTATTTACAATTATTAGCAAGGTTTCGCACAAAGGATATTAAGATTATCTTAATAATTATACATTTATTTTTTTCATTTTTCGTCGCGTGAACCCATTACCATGTGACGTAGTCCACTTACTTTTCGTCGCGTGGGGTCGAGTGACTAACGTCACATCATGGGTGTGAACCCATTACCCCACTAATGTATCCGTTTGGTAGAATTTTAAATGATGGTTCGCAATCTTTTGTTGATTTATCAAGTACTACAGTGTCAACACGTTCTACTAAATTACTATCAGCTGGAATGTATTTTGCAGACGCACATAATGAATTGTTACGTGTTATGCCTTTTAACTCGTTTTCTAAATTAATATTTTTTTCATTTACACCAATTGGAATATAGGATATAAATGGTGGGGTGAAATCATTGCACTTGTTTTTGTTTACGTACATTGAATTATCAGTGTAGTAATCAAAGATACTTCCATTGCTTTTTGATTTTTGTTGTAGATAACAATTGTCATATATACCTTTATTCATTAAACATCCCTGTGTATTCATGACTAAATGTTTTGTATTAAATAAATAAATTAATTTTTAGGTTTGTAAACTTTTTATTTTTTAAATAATAATTATAATGGAAAATACAATGGAAACTACATTTTATCAATATTTAAATAAATACAATCAGATAATTAGTAATAACAGTGATTTGTCATTTGATAAGGAATTTTGTTTGTATGATACAATAGATACAGTAGATACTATTTGCACCGCTGATACTATTTATGATTTAACAGATTATAAATCCAGAATAAACAATATAATTATTTTTTTTAAAAGATATCCTGGGATATTAGAATTGTTACCAGATGATATGTTAAATAGCAGAAAAATAAAATTTATTTTGATGTGTAATTATGATAATGTTTTTTTTGATAAGGATATTTTTTTAAATGTGTGGATGGATTACTTTAAGTGGAAATTGACTTATTCAGAATTAGATCAACCTGAAAGGTAATTACTTATTATTAATTAATTAATTAATTATTTCTATTTTTTTTGTATATTTTTTTTGTATATATTAATATATATAATAATATAATAATTATGATGGATATGATCGGAGGTGGTATTTTTGAAAGAAAAAATCAAGTTTATTTTACGCTTACTCTTTTTATATTTATGATTGTAGCAACTGGGCTTGTAAGTGCTCATTTCTACTGGACAGGAGTTTC